>MDTD01030441.1_pt1 | contig 120232 bp, 112 predicted proteins | sample 811221 | NCBI WGS metagenome assembly MDTD01 (sample SAMN05326646, study PRJNA326480) | marine metagenome | isolation source: seawater | place: Pacific Ocean: South West | collected 2011 | reverse complement strand
TTTTTATTAAGTATCCCGTTGATGTTATGCAGCCATGCAAGTATGGCTCAAACCCAAGTAGGTTCTGATATAGACGGAGAAGCAGCCGGGGATATATCAGGCAGTTCAGTTAGCATGCCCGATGCATATACGGTAGCTATTGGTGCACAATACAATGATGGAAATGGTACAGAATCCGGCCATGTGCGGGTGTATAAATGGAATGGAAATACATGGACACAAAAAGGAGGAGATATTGATGGGGAAGCAGCCGGTGATTATTCAGGAGTTAGTGTTAGTATGCCAGACAGTAATACAGTAGCCATTGGAGCAATCCTTAATGAAGATAACGGGGAGAGGGCGGGCCATGTTCGTGTGTATATGTGGAGTGGCAATTCATGGGTTCAAAAAGGGGGAGATATAGATGGAGAAGATAGTCTGAATTTTTCAGGTAGTTCAGTCAGCATGCCGGATAGTAACACGGTGGCAATAGGAGCTCCATGGAATAATGGAAACGGAATTTATGCCGGACACGTTCGAGTTTATAGGTGGAATGGAAGTGCATGGATACAAAGAGGAGGAGATCTAGATGGGGAAGCGGCTAGTGATGAATCTGGATGTTTTGTTTCTATGCCGGATATCAATACATTAGCGATCGGGGCTCAAAGAAATGATAGTAACGGTATTGATGCCGGTCATGTGCGTGTTTATAGATGGAGTGGTAATTCATGGGTTCAAAAAGGGATTGACATTGATGGGGATTCAGCGGGGGATTATTTTGGGGCTGTAGTTAGTATGCCGGATAGCAATACGGTGGCAATAGGAGCTCCATATAATGCAGTAAATGGGGTATATGCCGGTCAAGTGCGTATTTATCGTTGGAATGGGAGTATGTGGGTTCCAAAAGGAATGGCTATATATGGTGATACAGCTTATTCTTCTTCTTATTTTGTCAGTATGCCGGATAGCAATACGATAGCTTTAGGTGTATTCACTTCAAATGGGTTGAACGCCAGTCGTGTGCGCATTTATCGTTGGAGAGATACTGCTTGGGTACAAAGAGGAGTAGATATAAACAGGGAAGCAGCCGCAGATTGGGCTGCTATTGTTAGCATGCCGGATAGCAATACGGTAGCTATTGGAGCATTAGGCAATGATGGAAACGGTTTGAATTCCGGTCATGTTCGCGTATTTTCACTGTGTAATGGATCAGTAGATACAAGCGTAACACTTTCAGCCAATACCTTAGTGTCAAGTGATAGTACTGCTACTTACCAATGGTTGAATTGCGACAGTGCTTATGCTGCTGTTAACGGAGCAACTAATCGGAACTTTACACCCCTCAATACCGGAAATTATTCGGTGGTTGTATCTCGGAGTCATTGTGTAGATACCTCGGCATGTTACAATGTTGTAATTTCGGGTCTAAACAAGCAAAAAGCAAAAAAAGGACAATTTACAGTCTATCCAAATCCAACAGATGGGGCGTTTATAATTGAAACTAATGAAAGTAGTAAAAACACTTCCTTTGAAATACGCGATGTTAAGGGTAAAGTAATCCTTAAGGGAAAGTTAAAAGATAAACAAACAACTTTAGACCTTTCGGATTACAGCAGTGGGGTTTATCTCTTGAGGGTTGGTGATCAGAATGTAAAGGTTGTTCGGAAATAAGCGAGCAAGTTGTTATTAAAGGTTTGGTTTTGATCTACCTACTTTGAAGCAATAAATATGACTTAAGCCATTTAACTAAATATGCTAAAAGCCGGATCTTTATTATATGCCGTTTTTATTGCCCTTATTATTTCTACTTTAATAGCTTTTTTTATAAGCTATACGCAATATAGTAACCGGCATATCGATCAGAATAGAGGAAGACTTCAAGCATTGTCATACTTAGCATCCGGAATGGCATACCTTAAAGCGGATACGATCAATCAGCCATGGTCTGAAAAATTATTGCTTTTTGAAAATGAAATTGGGAGTAATGTTGAATTAAGTAGTGATTATTGGGGTGTTTTCCCGCTTATTGAAGCAAAGAGTTGGTTTAAGCGAGATACCTTTTATAAAGCGGCTGTTGCCGGTTACTCAAGATTGGCCGAGTATTCATCAACGGTACTCTATTTAGCAAACCATAACCAAGCTTTGGCATTAGCAGGGCACTCTCGTATCAATGGAGATGCTTATTTGTCTTCAAAAGGGGTAAAGCGGGCGTATATTGAAGGACGTAGTTTTTACGGTAAGAATATGCTTTCAGGAAAACTGCATTTAAGTAAAAGAAAGGCACCGAGCATTGCATCAAATGTAAGAGTAGCACTTAATCAAGTTTTGAATTCAACTGTCCCAAGGAATGTTGATTCGGTAATCCATTTTAAGAGATTGGGGCAGAACATTATATTGAATCGGTCATTTAGGAAGACAACTTTAGGAGTATATGGTCAAGATGCAATTGATCTGAATGGCGGAGAATTGAAAGGGCGAATAGTTGTAAAGTCAGCTAGTGAAATATATATAGGCAGCAATCTAAAAACGGAAGACATCGTTTTTGTAGCGCCAAAGATTACAGTCGAAAGTGGATTCAAAGGCAGTTTGCAACTCATTGCATCAGATTCTATAATTATTGGAAAGAACTGTACATTTACATATCCCTCATCAATTGCAATAAATTATAACGGAATTGAAGGCGGCTATATTGAATTGGGAGAGCAGAGTGTGCTATATGGTGATGTAATGCTGTTAACATCAAGCTTTTTGGATCAGGAAAGTTTGTTGACTATAAGCAAGGGAGCTAAAGTTGTTGGTAACGTATATTCAGCAGGGAAATTACAAGTTAAAGGAAGCGTTTTAGGCACAGCAATAGCGGATAAATTGTATCTGAAACAAAACTTATCTGTCTATGAAAATCATCTTCTGGATGGGGTACTTGATGTTACAGAAAGACCGAATGAATATCTTAGTTCGGGAATTATTGAAAAATGGGATAGGGATACAAAAGAGATTATAAAGTGGTTAGATTAAAGGCATTTACACTAGTTGAAACCATAGTATCGTTGATTATAATATCTGTGGTACTAAGCCTGTCACTAATGATATTTAATCAGCTAACTTCAAACTTTATATCTTCTAATAAGGTGAATTTAAAAGTAGAGGAAATGGTTCAAAAAATTCAAGCCGGTGATTTTAAAACTTCAGAAACATCTTTTAAAGTAGGAGGGTTACAGATTGATGTGAATATTGAACCATACAAATTAAACGCTAACCTTGAACATTATAAGATATTAGTTTTTGATAACCAGAAAATAATAGCTGAACGAAATGTTTTAATTTGCAGAGATGAAAATTAAAGGTTTCACAATTTTAGAAATGATTGTAGCATTAGCAATCGCGGCTACTGTTTTATCGATAAGCTATTATGCCTTTATTTCGGTTAGCCTTGCTGTAGATAATCAACAAAAGGAGTTTAGTCGAATTGAATCTTTACACAAAATTAGTTTTTTACTTAGTAATGACTTGAATGGCAAAGAAGAGTGGAGCTGGAGTGAAAACAATAAGCTAACAAATGGTATATTGAGCTATCAGTTTAATAAATCAAGCATAGTCAGAGCTATTGAAGAAAGTGAACAAGTTTTTTATTTTGATGAAATTAGTATCGATAAATATTTTTACTCGAATAGTGATTATATAAGTCAATTGAAAATTAAGCTAAAATTGGGTCAACAACAATTTGACTTTAGTTATAGTCTCAATGAGCAGGCAGAAATAAAAGTAAATCGGAAAGGTATTGGCAATAGACATTAGTCATATAAAGAAAAAACAAAAAGCTCAATTAGAGAAGCGAGGAAAAACCGCTTCTTCAAATGGTAGCTTTGCATTTTTAAGCCGTGAGTTGAGTTTTTCAAAGAAACTCAATGATAAGTCGAAGTATCGGTTTTATTCAGAAATGAGCTTATTGGTTGAAGCAGGAATTGATATTCGAATGGCCTTGGAGTTAACCTTTCAAGGTGAAAAGAAGAAAGCGAATAAAAAGATTTTACAAGATGTGTTTGACCGAATAATCAAGGGAGATACATTTTCAATGGCAATCAAACAAACGGATAAGTTTTCAGATTATGAATATTATAGCTTAAAAATTGGAGAGGAAAGTGGAAATATTAAATTAATCTTTAAAGACTTGGCTGACTTTTTTCAAGGCAGGATGGAGTTCAAAAGAAAGTTAATTAGTTCATTTTCATATCCGGTAATCGTTTTGTCTACGGCAGTGGTCGCTGTTTTTTTTATGTTGAATTTTATCGTTCCAATTTTCGAAGATGCATTTAAACGCTTTGGGGGTGAACTTCCCCAACTTACTCAGCTAGTTTTAAACTTCTCAAATTTCACACAATCATATGGACTTTTACTATTAATCATCATTACATCAATTATTGGTGTACTTTACTTTCAGCGAAATAGAATATGGTTTAGAGACGTTTCATCGCGAATTTTGCTGAAAATTCCGATCATTGGAGACATTGCCCAAAAAACTTATCTCGCTCGATTTAGTCACTCCATGAGCCTGTTGACTGGTGTAAAAAACCCATTGGTAAGTTCTATTGCATTGGTTCGTAAAATGATACGGTTCTACCCGCTTGAAGAAGGCCTAAAAGTAGTTGAAAGTGACATTTTGCATGGTAGTTTATTTCATGAAGCACTTTCTAAACATTCCATTTTTCCTTCGCGAATGATTTCCTTGATAAAAGTAGCTGAGGAAGTCAATAAATTAGATGAGGTGTTTAAGCAAATAAATAAACAGTATTCGGCGGAAACCGAAAACAGTACAAAGACCATCAGTAGTCTACTCGAACCATTTTTAATTATTTTTATTGGGCTTTTTGTGGGTGTGATTCTAATTGCCATGTATTTGCCCTTGTTTGAAATCGGTTCGTCCACTATGTAGCTTTTTATATTTACCTACAAAACCTCTCTAAAGCCTGTATAGCTTGAGGGTGCTTTTGTTGGGCAGCTTGCTTGAAATGTGTGCAAGCTGTTTGCAAATTGCCTTCTTGTTGAGCCATCATTCCGCTTAAAAAATGGGCTTGAGTAAATTGCGGTTGAATTGAAAAGGCTTTTTGAAGCTTTTCTTTGGCTGCTGCTGTTTGTTTGAGCTGTAAAAGAGCATACGCCCAATTGGTGTAGGTGTCGGCAGAAGGGCTCAAAGTAGCACTTTGTTGATAGTCTGTTAATGCCTTTTTTAAATCTCCCAAACGAACATATTCATTCGCTCGATTAAAGTAGGCATCAGCATGCGGACGAAGTTTAATGGCCTCATTAAAATCTGCAAGGGCTTTTTTCGATTCCCCTTTTTGGCTGTATAAATTACCGCGATTTGAAAGAGCATCAGCGTAATAGGGTTTTAACTGAACCGCTTTGTTGAAGTTGTTAAACGCTTCTTGAACTTGACCTTTTTGAAGTAAATAAGAACCCAAATTATTGTAGGCTTGTGCAACTTCAGGGTGTTTTTCAATCACATCTTCCCAAATCAATTGGTCGTTTTCCCAAATCTTGGTGCGTTGGTGAGCACCTAACGATAATACTACAGCCCAAACCCCAAATAAGTAGATTAATTTATCGGTCTTTATTGATTTACTGAGTCCGTAAACAATCAGTAGTAAACCAAGCATAGGTAAATATAAATATCGATCGGTCGTAAGCTGATTACCAATCGGAATGACTTGTAAAACAACTGAAATGCTTAGTAAATAAAACAGTGACCCTAAAACTAAAAAGCTTTTTTCTCGATGCTTCCAAACTAAGTAGAGTAAAAGCAAAAGTACGATTGGCGCTGCATAATAAATCCAAGGCAAAAGTCCATTAGTAACTTCAGGATAAGGGTAAAAAACGGATAATTCGAATGGGAAAAGCCATTTGAATGGATAAAATAAAACAGAGTAAGAGATTAAGAAAATGCGTTCAAGCCATTCAAACTGAACTGATAAATCGGAAAGGTGTCCGGCAGACTCTCTACTGAAGATTGTGATTAAACCGAAAGTAACCGAAAGTACAAAGAAGGGGATTTTGTTTAGCCAATTGTTGAGTTGAATTTTATTTTTTAGAAAATAATCAATTGCAATAAGAACCAATGGTAAGGTTACTGCGCTTGACTTAGACAATAATGACAGCAAGAAAAACAGCAATGTAAGACCGTAATATTTCCATTGGGTTTTTGAGCAAAATTTGAGGTATTGAATTAAAGCTAATAAATAAAAAGTTGAGAATACTAGGTTACTAAAAGCAGAAACCCAAGAAACACTCTCCACTTGCATTGGGTGAAGCGAAAAAATTGCAGTGAGTAAAAGCGCATAAATTTTTTCTATCCCAAATTTCCGGAAGATTGTAAATGCCAAAAAGGTATTGAGTAAGTGAAAAATCAAACTCAATAGATGAAAGTTAAATGGGTTAGCTCCATCAAATTGATAAGTAATGGCGTAGAATATAGTGCTGATTGGTTGGTACATTCCAACAGAAGTTGAGCTAAAAATGGCTTTGAATTTTTCCCAACTTAAGTTTTTTATGTTATTGTTTTCAACAACTTGTACTTGATCGTCGAGATGAGTGAAATCGTGCTTTAGCCCTTCAGAAAAAGCAATCACAGAAAGCAAAAGCACTAAAAGTAAGCCGTATTTGCTTAAAAAGGATTTCATTAATCGAGAAGTTTATCCTCTTTAGGTTTCCAGAATACATGAAATGAAACACCTTCCTTATTGTGAACTTCAATTTCTGCTTCCAATTGCTCGACTAAGGAATACAATAACAAAAATCCAAAAGTGTCTTGATTTTTAGGAACTACTCCTTCAGGAAATCCAATACCGTCATCGGCAATTTTTAAATGAATAGTACCATTATCTTCTTTGAACATTTCTATTGAAATATTTCCTTCTTTTCCATTTGGGAACGCATGTTTTAAAGAGTTGGAAATAATTTCATTTATAATCAACCCACAAGGGATCGAGTCATCAAGTGAAAGTTCGAGGTCGTTTATTTTCATGTACAAATGAACTTTACTTTCGTCAACATGATAGGTTTCTACAAGTTGAGGAATCAATTCTTTTACATAAGTGCTAAAAAGGGCATTATCTAAGTCTTCTCTTTTGTATAAACTTTCGTGAATAAGCGACATGCTCATAATTCTGCTTCTAGATTCACGAAAAATATTCTCTACTCGTTCATCATCAATGTACTGTGATTGAATACTCAACATGCTTGAAATAATTTGCAAGTTGTTTTTTACCCGATGATGTATTTCTTTTAGAAGTGATTTCTTAGTTTTTAGCTCACTTTCAAGTAAGTCTTGTTTGTCTTGTAACTCTTTGTTAAGGTATTTGTTTCTACGGTTTGTAGAAGAAATTAAGCCGGTAAAAAAGATAGAAATAACAGCTATTATAGAAAGAATAATTATTAAAAACTGCTGACTCTGGTTTTCCTTTTCTTTTAGTAACTCTCTTTGATGTGAGAGGTTTAATTCATATTGAGCTCTCTCTAATTGAGATTGTTGTTCAAAGGCTAATTGTTCAATGTCTTTTTCATCGCTTAGGGTTGTGCTGTCTAATAGCTCATGGTATTTCTTTAAGTGCCAATATGCTTGCTCAGAATTGTTTTTAGCTTCGTAAACTTTTGAAAAGAATAAATTAATTTCTTTTTTTGCTTCTAAATTATCGATACTGTCAGTGATTGCTTTTGCGCTTTTTCCAAATATTAGTGCAGAGTCTGTTTCTTTCCTATTCAATGCGATTTCTCCTAAAGCCTTTAAGTCGTAGGCAATGCCAGCTAAGTAGTTCGATCTTTTGTTGAATTTTAGAGATTTTTTTAAATATTTATCAGCACTGTCTAATTGGTTTAAACCCAGATAGGCAATGCCAATATAGTGGTAGGTGTTACCCACAGAAATTTCTCTTCCACTTTTTTGAATAATCGGTAAAGCAGCAAGCTGAATTTTAAGTCCTAGCTTAAAACTATCCTGTTCAATTTTAACTAAACCGAGATTTGAGTATGAAAATGCCCAACCAATGGAGTCTTTCATCATTAAGTAGTAGTCGGATGCAAGAGCATAGTAGTGAGATGCTTTTTGATAAGCTTGAAGAAAATAATGAATATTACCTAACTGCATGTATGCATGAGCTAGCTGTAAATTTTGATCAATTTCTTTAAATATTTCTGTAGACTCAAATGCTTTACGCATAGCCTCTGCATAGTTGCCTTTTGCATAGTATACACCACCTTCGCGCATAATCATTAAACCATAATTAGTGCGATCTTTTAATTGTTTGTAATAAGTCGAAGCTTTCTTTAAATGTGCAAGCGTAGAATCGTATTCGTATATTCTAAAATAGGATGCTGAAATTCTTTTATGTGTTTCTGCAATTAAAAAGGTGTCTTTTCTTTCAGTAGCTTCTTTTAGAATTAATTTTCCAAAGTCTACCGCTTCAGCGTTTTTGTACTCTTGAGTATAAAAAACAACTTTTCGCACCATTAGCTTATGCAATGTAGAGTCTGAAAGCTCTTCTATATCTTCGTCTACTTTAGCAAGGTAGTCTGCTGCTTTTGTTGAGTCTTTGCGCTGATAAAACTCAGCCAAGCCCATATAACCGGAGTGTACTTCATCTGCTGATTTTGAGTTAATAAGCTGAAGTAGACTGTCAGCTGATTCTTGCGCATTATTTTTGAGAAATGGTGTAAGCACCAAAAAAAATAAGAAAACATGCTTTTGCCAATTTCTACTCATAGCGCAAAATCTTTGTGCAAGATAGTATATTTCTTAAAACGAAAGAGCTTTCTTAACCATATTTTCGGAGCCTAAAATGGTAGGAACTCTTTGGTGTAGGCTTTTAGGTTCTACTTTTAATATGTTTTCTTTGCCTGTAGTAGCAATTCCTCCGGCTTGTTCAATTAAAAAACCCATGGGGTTGCATTCATATAACAAGCGCAATTTACCATCGGGGTTTTTGGTCGTTTCCGGATAGAGAAAAATGCCTCCTTTAATTAAGTTTCGATGAAGGTCGGCTACCATAGACCCGATATATCTTGCAGAGTAGGGACGTTTGCTTTCTTTGTCTACTTCTTTGCAGTAGGCAATATATTTTTGAATTGACTCTGAGCAGTAAACTAAATTTCCTTCATTAATAGAGTAAATTTTTCCATCCTTAGGGATTTTCATATTGGGGTGAGATAAGCAAAATTCTCCTATCGATGGGTCTAAAGTGAAACCATTAACTCCTTTTCCGGTAGTGTATACCAACATGGTAGATGAGCCGTAAATCACATAGCCTGCCGCTACTTGGTTTTCTCCTTTTTGTAAAAAGTCTGCTTCATTGGCAAGTGTACCAACTTCTGATTTCCTTCTGTAAATGCTGAAAATAGTTCCAATAGAAACATTCACATCAATATTGGACGAGCCGTCAAGTGGATCAAATGCAACAACGTACTTTCCCTGCTTCGAGCGCTCGCTTTCAAAGGCTACAAAATCGTCGTTTTCTTCGGAGGCAATTGCACAAGCCTCACCGCCATTTTTTAGAGCAGAAATGAATTGTTGGTCGGCAAAAACATCTAGCTTTTGTTGAGTTTCTCCTTGAATATTTTCTTGAGTCGTAGCGCCTAAAATATCAGCTAATCCTGCTTTGTTGACTTCTCGGTTGACAATCTTTGAAGCAATTACAATATCATTCAACAAACTGCTTAGCTCTCCGGTCGCAAAAGGAAAATCGTCCTGTCGCTCCATAATAAATTCACTCAAGGTTTTAACCCCACTCATCTGATTTTGTTTTAAATTAAATTAGTTTGGCAAATATCGTAAACTCAATGCTGAAAGTCTCTTTTTTTTGAAGTTTCTATTCTACCTATAGCTTCATTACCTTTGTCAAAATTTTGTAATGAAGTTTACTGTTCGCCCCGGAAAAGAGTCAGACTGCGCTGAAATATTGTCCTTAATCAAGGAGTTAGCCGTTTTTGAAAAAGCTGCTGATGAAGTTGATATAGACGAAGAGATACTTAAGAATGATGGTTTTGGAGAGAATCCAATTTATGATTTATTTGTTGCTGAATTCAAAGACAAGATAGTGGGAATGGCGCTATTTTACGAAAAGTACTCTACCTGGAAAGGACGTTCAATTTATTTAGAAGATTTGATTGTTACGGAAAAACTTCGTGGAAACGGAATTGGGAAAGCACTTTTTAATGCTGTTGCCGAAGAGGCAAAGAAGAGAAATAGTGGAAGAATGGAGTGGCAAGTGTTGGATTGGAACCAAAGTGCCATTGATTTTTATAAATCAGCCGGAACTGAACTGGATTCGGAGTGGATTAATTGTAAGTTTAGAAGGGAAGATTTGCAAAAGCGATAAATAATGAAGGTATTTAAATTTGGAGGGGCTTCTGTAAAAGATGCACAAGCGGTAAAAAATGTCGCTAATATTATCAATGAAAATAGAGAAGATGCACTTGCAGTAGTGGTTTCTGCTATGGGAAAAACAACCAATGCTTTTGAAAAAGTTCTGAGGGCATTTTATTATAAAGAAGGGGAAGCTCCAGAGCTTTTGCAAGAGATTAAAGATTTTCATTTCGAAATCTTGTACGAGCTTTTTCCTGATAAAAAGCATAAAGTATACAACGATATTCACAATACCTTTATTGAAGTAGAGTGGCAAATTGAAGATGATCCGGTGGGGACTTTTGATTTTGAGTACGATCAAATGGTGTCTTTAGGCGAAATGCTTTCCACAAAAATTGTTAGCGCTTACTTGACTGAGCAAGGCATTGAAAATAAATGGTTAGATGTTAGAGATGTCTTAAGAACGGATAATAACTATCGCAAAGCAAATGTTGATTGGCAGTTAACTAAAGTGTTAATGCAAAAGGTGATTGGAAAGTACTTTGAAGAGCAACCTAACGGTATTGTAGTTACTCAAGGGTTTATTGGAGGAACTTCAGAGAATTTTACTTCAACCCTAGGTCGTGAAGGTTCTGATTTTTCAGCGGCCATTATTGCTGCAAGTCTGGCTGCAAAGGAGGTGGTAATTTGGAAAGATGTGGAAGGAATGCTAAATGCCGATCCAAAGTTTTTCGATAAAACTGTGAAGCTAAATAATATTTCATACCACGAGGCGATTGAATTGGCATATTTTGGAGCTTCTGTTATCCACCCAAAAACGATTAAACCGCTTCATAACTCAAAAATCCCACTTTTTGTAAAATCCTTCGTTAATCCTTCTAATCGAGGAACATTAATTAATGAAAACAGTGCGTCTGATAGCTTGGTGCCTTCTTACATTCACAAAGAGGGACAAATCTTAATTTCCATAGCGGCAAAAGACTTTTCATTTATTGCAGAGAGTAACTTGAGCGATATTTATAAATGCTTCGCCGATCGAGGAGTCACAATAAATATGATGCAAAACTCAGCCATCAGTTTTTCAGTTTGTGTGGATGATGAAACACCCAAAATTGACGAGCTAATTAAACAATTGCAAAAAGACTACAAAGTCAGTTATAATAAATCAGTAAAACTGCTTACGATTCGTCATTATACAGAAGATATTATTGATGAGCTAATTGAAGGAAAAACGGTTTTGCTGGAACAAAAGGCCAGAAAAACAGCAAGGTTTGTTTTGAAGTAATTAATCTCACATCGCTTCCAATTCCTCTGCCCACGGAATGCCTTGCATTTTTGCATGATCAATAGGCGTATTTCCACGAACATCTTTGATGTCGACTTTTGCACCTTTTTCAATCAATAATTTAGCAATTTCTTTTTGGTTGAAAGTGCAAGCAAAAGTGAGTGCAGTTGCACCATTGGCGTTTTGCTCATTAACATCGGCACCTGCTTCAATTAAGTGTTCAATTGCTTCTTTGTAACCTTTAAAGCAAGCGCCCATTAGTGCTGTATTGCCTGAAGCATCTCTAGAATCAACTTTTGCTCCATGCTTTATGAGCAAATCCATTATTTCTGTTTGATTGTAGTAAGCAGCCATAACTAATGGAGTGTAGCCTCTATTGTCTTTTCTATGCACCCAATCGGCTTGAATGGCAAGCAGCTCCTTGATTGGAGCAACTTCACCATTTCTAATCCAACTAAAAAAATCGTCTACAGTCATTGTTTATTTCTTTTTCAACGCTTCACGAACTCCTTTTCCATATTTCGGATCTGCTTTGTCGAAATGGACTAGCTGACGATCGATAATTTCTTTAGGAACACCCTCCATGGCATCGGCAATGTTGCTAAATAATCGCTTACGCTGAGCGTCGTCAAAAAGTCTGAACAAGTCTCCTGCTTGTTGATAATTTCCCATTTTATCTTGTTCTTCATACCTTCTAATGTCACCGCTAATTTTCATCGGCGGCTCTTGTGCCGAAAGGTCTTCAATAGGTCCGTTAAAGGAATTGGGTTCATAGTAAGCATCCGGATTTTCATTGAAGTTCTCGGTAAAACGCATGGCTCCATCCTTGTGGTAGTGATTTACTTCGCTAATCGGTTGGTTAGGTGGTAAACTTTCGTAGTGAGTTCCCAAACGGTAACGATGTGCATCTGCATAAGAGAAAATACGCGCCTGCAACATTTTGTCCGGTGAAAAACCAATACCCGGAATAATGTTAGAAGGGGAGTAAGCTGCATTTTCAACATACTGAAAATAATTAGAAGGGTTTTCATTTAGCTCCAAAACACCTACGTCAATTAATGGATAATCTCCATGTGGCCAAACTTTGGTTAAATCAAAAGGGTTGTAAGGCGTTTTTTCTGCCTCGGCTTCAGGCATAATTTGCACTTTTACGTCCCACTTAGGGTAGTCGCCTCTTTCAATCGCGCCATAAAGTTCTTCTTGATATTTTTCTCTTGTTTGACCGGTTACTTTAGCAGCTTCTTCATTGGTGTAAAAATCATGACCCTGCTGTGTTTTAAAGTGAAATTTAATCCAATAGCGTTCACCTTTATCATTCCAAAAGCTATAAGTATGAGAACCGTAACCATTCATATGCATGGGTGATTTGGGTAAGCCACGATCCGACATTAAAATGGTTACTTGGTGAAGTGATTCAGGACTCAGCGACCAAAAGTCCCACATGGCTGTATTTGAGCGTAAGTTAGTTTTTGGATGTCTTTTTTGGGTGTGAATAAAGTCCGGGAATTTATAACCATCTCGTACAAAAAAGACCGGCGTATTGTTGCCAACCATATCCCAATTGCCTTCTTCTGTGTAAAACTTTAATGAAAATCCACGAACATCTCTTTCCGTATCGGCAGCTCCTTTTTCTCCTGCAACGGTAGAAAATCGACTCAATACTTTGGTTTTCTTTCCTACTTTAGAAAATACTTTGGCTTTTGTGTATTTGCTGATGTCGTTGGTTACTGTAAAAGTTCCAAAAGCGCCCCATCCCTTGGCGTGAACTACTCGCTCGGGAATTCTTTCTCTATTTTGGTGAGCAAGCTTTTCGATAAGTTGGTAGTCTTGCATCAGCACCGGTCCGGGATGTCCGGCGGTTATTGATTTTTGATTATTGGGAATGGGTGAACCGGCTGAAGTGGTTAATTTTTTCTTTTTACTCATTGTATTTTGTTTAGTTAGTTCTCTATAAAATTCAGATTAATAAGTGAATTTAACAAACTAACAGAAGGAATACTTCATTGTTTAGTATAACTTAGCATCAATCTAAATTTGTGAAAATATGGGTATAAAAATACTTCAAACAAGGGATTCGCTTTCTGTGGCTATGATTCGACTGTTGGTTGGGGTGGTTTTTTTATCAGAAGGAATACAAAAATTTATTTACCCTGAATTGAGAGGAGCCGGACGTTTTGAATCAATTGGCTTTGAAGAGCCGGAACTTTTAGGACTTTTTGTTGGCAGTTTAGAGGTTAGCTCCGCCTTACTTTTGTTATTTGGGCTATACAGCAGACTAGCTGCTATAGCGACTCTACTCATTATGGTAATGGCAATAGCTACCACAAAATTTCCAATTTGGGCACATGAAGGCTTTTGGGAAATGATGCATGCATCTCGTACCGATTTAGCTATGCTCGTTTGTTCAATTTATTTAATTCGGAACGGCAGCGGAAAATGGTCGATTGATCGATTGTTGCTGAGGCAATGATTAAAAAAACTAACTGTCAAAATAACTTAAGTTGTCTATTTGGACTACTTTTTGTATTTTTACTCAATGAAAAATAAACGTGAACTTTATTTTTTCAAGACTTACTTTGAAGAGTTTTATGATAATCAAACCGATAAAGTCAAAAATAAGATTTTGTGGACGCTCAGAGTAATCAGAGAGCTTGACCAAATTCCTGAGGTTTATTTGAAATATATTAAGAATTCATCAGGCTTGTATGAAATTAGAGTTCAGGTAGGTAATAATATATTTAGGGTTTTTTGCTTCTTTGATGTAGATAATATTGTAGTAATCGGACATGGTTTTCAAAAGAAAAGTCAAAAAACACCTAAACAACAAATTGAAAAAGCTGAACAGATAAAAAGGGAGTATTATGAGAGCAAAGAATAAAAATTTAACAAGTTTAGATGAGTTTATTGATAAAAAAATAGGAAAACTCGGATCTGAGCAGAGAGAAGTTTTTGAAAATGAATATGATTCATTTAAATTAGGTGTGCTTATTCAGCAGGCAAGAGAAGAAAGGGGACTGACTCAAGAACAACTTGCAAAGCTTGCCGGAACTAATAAGTCGTATATTTCTAAATTAGAACGAAACTTAAAAGATATAAGGTTTTCAACTTTGCAAAGAATTATAAATGCAGGACTTGGGGGACATTTAGATGTTTCTATTCGATTTAAATAAGAATAACTGTATATCCGTAGTGATACCTAAAACTATTTAAATATAAATACATTGAATTTGTATATGTTAAGTGAAGATTTTTATTAAAGCAATAAAAAAATATCAAAAATTATCTTTGTTTAAATATATCATCGTAATATTGCAATATAAAAATATTGCAATGGGAATTACCAAATCAAATTTATTTTCAACTGAGCAAAACCAATTAGCCAATTTGGCAAAAGCCTTTTCCCATCCGGCGCGAATAGCAATTTTACAGTATTTATTAAAAAGCAATGCTTGTATAAATGGCGACTTAGTTCAAGAGCTGGGTTTAGCGCAATCAACTATCAGTCAGCATTTAAAAGAACTGAAAAACATTGGGTTGATTCAAGGAAATATTGAAGGAGCTAGTATGTGTTATTGCATTGATGCGGAAAACTGGAAAGCTACCAAGAAGCTTTTTGGCGATTTGTTCGACCAATTTGTAAATCCCGAAAGTCAGTCGTGTTGTTAATTAAAAATTTATAAAATGAAAATTTCAGAAGTAAAAGACCAACTTAAAAACATTGAAGAATTACTCATTCTTCAAACTAATGGAGAATTAGTTCCACGCCATTTTCACATTACTGAAGTTGGGGTGGTGGATAAACATTTTATCGATTGTGGAGGAACCGTCCGAAAAGAGTATAAAGCCAACTTTCAATTGTGGGAAGCCGATGATTACGACCATCGTTTACATCCGGAGAAATTGTTGAGTATTATTAAACTTTCCGAAAAAGTATTGGGCATGGAAGATTTAGAAGTGGAAGTGGAGTATCAAGGAGAAACCATTGGTAAATACGATTTGGCTTTTTATGGTAACAGCTTTCAATTAGTTAGTCAACAAACGGATTGTTTAGCCAAAGACAAGTGTGGAGTTCCGGAAACTAAACCCAAAAAGCAATTAGCTTCATTGGGGAATCAAAGTGAGGCTGCAGCTTGCACACCGGGTGGAGGTTGTTGTTAATTTTTAGGTAGGATGTTTAAAAGTATAGAAGATAAAATCCGGGGCTTGGCGCAATTAGCGCCAAGCCCTGAACGATTGATTCCACTCAATCAGTTGGTGGAGTATTTACAAACGAAAATTCACAAAGGAGAAAAAGCACAGCTAAACTTCATTTGTACTCACAATTCTCGTCGCAGTCAGATGGCACAAGTTTGGACCAAATTGCTCGCTGACTTTTATGGAGTAGAATTGGAAACTTTTTCCGGTGGCACAGAAGTAACGGCTTTTCATCCTAATGCTTTAGCTGTTTTTGAGAAAATGGGTTTAGAGATCCAAAAAGAAGGCTCGAACAACCCACATTACTTTTTACGTTATAGCGAAACTGAAAGCCCGATAGAAGCCTTTTCTAAATTATACGACGATGCCTCTAATCCTTCGACGAATTTCGCTGCAATAATGACTTGTTCTTCGGCGGATGCCAATTGTCCTTTTATTCCATCGGCGGAGAGGAGAGTTTCGTTAACCTACGAAGATCCAAAGAAATTCGACGATAGTGAGATTGCTCAAGAAGCCTATGAAGCCTGCGCTCTGCGTATAGCCCAAGAAATGAATTACGTATTTAAAAGTTTAAAAAAATGACCGACACACCTAAAAAACAAATGGCCTTTTTTGAGAAGTATTTAAGTCTTTGGGTGGCTTTATGCATTCTTGGTGGAATTGCCATAGGACACTTTTTTGGTGCATCAATGGAAGCGTTGAGCAAAATGGAAATTGCGAATGTAAATATTCCCATTGCAGTTCTTATTTGGATGATGATTTACCCCATGATGTTGCAAGTAGATTTTACTTCCATAAAAAAGATTGGAAAACGCCCCAAAGGAATTGTGTTAACCGTAATTGTCAATTGGCTAATCAAACCTTTTACCATGGCATTTTTTGCTTGGTTGTTTTTCGACAATCTTTATTCGGCTTTTATTGAACCTGAATTAGCCGGAGAGTACATCGCCGGTGCCATTATTTTAGGAGCTGCACCATGCACGGCCATGGTCTTTGTGTGGTCTTATTTATCCGACGGCGATCCCAATTACACTTTGGTTCAAGTTTCTGTAAACGATTTGATTATTTTGGTAGCATTCGTGCCCATTGTAGCCCTACTTTTGGGTATTACTAATGTGAGTGTGCCATACAATACACTTGTGTTAAGTATTTTAGTTTATGTAGTGATTCCCTTAGTAGCCGGAGCGATTACTTCTTCTATCCTGATCAAGTCAAAAGGCAAAGAATGGTTTACAGATAAGTTTTTACCTAAGCTTAAACCCATGAGCATTATTGCTCTTTTACTAACCTTGGTGCTTTTATTTGCTTTTCAAGGAGGTAATATTTTGAGTAACCCTTGGATTATTGTTTTTATCGCCATTCCGCTAATCATACAAACTTATTTTATCTTTTTCATTACTTGGTTTAGCGGTAAAAAACTTAAACTGCCTTATCCCGTTTGTGCGCCGGCTTCTATGATCGGCGCCAGTAACTTCTTTGAATTGGCGGTTGCAGTTGCTATCGCACTTTTCGGATTGCAAAGTCCGGCTGCTTTGGTTTGTGTAGTGGGTGTTTTAGTAGAGGTTCCCTTGATGCTTTCATTGGTGGCTTATGCGAATAAGAGGCGGTATTAATCTTTGATAAATAACTTTTTGCTGTCACTTAAAAGGGTAGTGCCATCATCAAAAGTAAATGTTGCAGAAAGTTGTAGGTTTTTGTTTTTGGGAAGAATGGTTGAATCTAACTGTAATTTAATGTATAGAGGAGCATGTTTACTTTCGCTATGAAAAAAATGAATTGAATCTTTTAGGACTTCTTGTAAAGTAAAAAGAGAGTCATGATAATTGGAACGATATGGATGCCTGAATAAAAGATATGGATTAATGGTATCTCCCGATTTTATAGTATCATTAATATCCGCTGAGGTTTTAATTATAATATTTTTCATTTGATGAATCGGATGGTATTCGGTGAATGAAGGAGGGCAAGCATACAAGGCGAAAGGATTTGAAAAGCTAAGTTTTGAAGCTAATGGTTCTGAGGACAAAACATCATAGTTGAAGTTATAATAAATTAATAGCTCTTCTATTTTCTTAAATGGAATAGTATCACCCATGTTTTGATATGTTCTGATGCTTGTTTCAGCTGAATTATATTTAATGGTAACTTTTGAATGTGCAAACTCGCAATCACCCTTTGAGCAATGCCAAAAAAGAATTGAACCACAAAAGAGTAGAATAAACAGTATTAATTTTTGCTTCATTATGATAAGTTATTCATGCATTGCTATCTCAAATGTAATGACTTAATATTAATCTTTGATGAATAAAGGCTATGTACTGTTAAAATATATTATAACCTGTTTAGCGGTTTTTTTTGTACAAAAAATTGTTGAAAAAACTTAGTAGAAAGTTGTGCATAGTTATTGTTATTTAGTACATTGATAGAATCATCGCAAAATAACAACCTATGCATAACTTAAAATCAAATTTCGAGAAATTCCACCAGATAACCAAAGAGTATTTAGCTAACTATCTGAATGAAAATGGAAATTTTTAATACTATAGAAGTTCTCCTAAAATGGCAGACATTGAGATAGTAGCACTTTCTATTTACCAAGAAGCACCTGGAATAGATAGTGAGATTGTTTTTTCATAGTAAACTTATGAATGACTACCACGCTAACATTCCAAATCTACCCCATATTACTTGATATAACTATAGACGAAAACTCCTCTCCTTTTGGGTTTAGAGATTAAATGAAGCAATGGCTGTTGAAATTAATGAATGTGAACTATTTTATTGTTGATTCCATGCCAATACCGATATGTAAAAACGCCAGAGAAAAAGACTGAAAGTTTGTCGGGAAGACTTTGAAACAGCTCCTGACAAAGGATTCTCAGCTGTAAATAACAGCTACTTTATAGGTAATAAATTTCATTTAGTTATTTCACTTAAAGGTGTTTGTTATAGCATGGCCTAATCAAAAGTTTGCATGGGCTTCATTACCTAAATGATGTGCAAGCAAATGGAATTAACAATTGTACTCTTAAAGGTAATGCAGGATATTTAAGTTAGGAAAAACAAACAAACCTGTTTTCAAGAAGTAATGTAGTACTTAAGACGCCAAAACGTTCAAATCAAAAAGACTTTAAGCCTTTTGACCCTGCATATAGAAAGTCAAGAAAAAAAGTAGAAACAGTGTTTTCTCAACTATGTGATCAAATGATGCTAAAAAGAAATTATGCTAAAACATTTAGTGGTTTAGCAGCGAGAGTAATTTGTAAGGTGACTGCCTTTACTAGCCTACAATTAATAAACTATAAGAATGGAAAACCAATTAACCAAGTTAAGTATGCACTTGCTGTTTAAGGTTTAAACCGCTAAACGGGTTATATTATACTTCTCTTATAAAGAAGTTTGGGTAAATAGTTTTAATTATCGTAAAAACGATTAAAAACCATGTACAATCGATTGTACAAGTATCTGATTATGCTTTCTTTAGGTGCGGGTAGAAATTTAGTTTTTTGTGTGTTAAAAGTCTCATATCCAAAGTCTCTTAGAACATGATTAAAATTGTTGTTCATATAATGAACTTCAATAGGGTGAATCTTTTCTTTCCATACGTTTAAATGAGAGCTGTTTATGCCTTTGAACTTTTGATTTGTCGTACTATTGCCTTTCCATACTTTTCCTGCTGAAGTTGGTTGAAATAAAGTATCTTCTAATTTAATATCTAAAAAGTCACATAATTTTTTAATCTCTTTATCAAAATTCTGAACAAGGTCTTCATAACGAATAATATAGTAGTTTGGAATTAGATCTCTATTCTTATAAAGAAAATAATAGTTGTTTCTCATAGAGCTAATCATTCGGTTTAATAGCGGATAGGTTCCTCCACTAGTAAAGAACCTTCTAAAAGAAACTATATTTGAGTATGGGTTTCGAACAATATGAACAAACTTAGCATTTGGAAAGAGTTGATGTAACTCCATAGCAAATTCAGCTAAACCAACAGCTTTATGGACAATCCGATGATTTGGGTTCAGCTCACTTCCATATATTGAATAGTGAATTGCATTAAGATAAATCTTAATAAGTTCCTTTTTAGTGTTTTGCTCTGTAATATCATTAATTTTTAGATAAAAACGTTCTAAATCAAATAAGCCTTTAGCTTGTGAATCTGAAAGTGGATTATCTCTTTGATTAATTTTTTTAATTACTTCAATTAATTTGTCTTTTATCTCGCAATTAGAATATTGTTCGGGTTTTCTCATATGGTATTCATAGTCAACCCAACTTCCAAAATGTTTAAAAAAGTGTGTCTCAATTGGATTTGTCCATAGTTCTGAGTGTCCATCAAACAAGTTGCGAAGAAGACTAGTTCCCGATTTGTGTGAGCCTAAAATAAAAATGGGTTTTTCATTCATAAATTTAACCTTAATGATACTAAGTTTACTTCATTGACGTAATATTTTTTCCGCCAAAACAGTCGACAGTTTTACATAAGACTTTTGCGTCCATCCCGCTACATGCGGACTTAATATTACCTTATTTGATTTGCTTAAATATTGAAAAGCTTCCGGTAATTCATCAGCCTTTAAACTTTCAAAGGATGTTTTTTCATATTCCAAAACATCCAGACAGGCACCTAATATTTTTTCGTTTTTAAGTGCTACAACAAGGTCTGCAGTTTTTACATTCTTTCCTCTAGCGGTGTTAATGAGGTAAATCGGTTTTTTAAATCGATTGATAAACTCTTCATTTACCATAAAAGTAGTTTCTTCGGTAAGCGGTAGATGAATGCTTAAAACATCCGTTTGTTCAAACAATGTTGGTAAATCAACTTCTTGAACAAAGTCGTTTCCAAATCCACTTTTGTACTTGTCGTAGGCAATTATATTCACCCCAAAACCTTGTAATCGCTGAGCAAAAGCTTCGCCCATAAAGCCGTAACCTAAAATGCCTACCGTTTTTCCTCTCAGTTCTATGCCCCGGTTTTTTTCTCGATTCCATTCGCCTTTCCGCACTTCGGCATCGGCTTGGATCAACTGATTAAAAAGAGCTAATAACATGCCGATGGCGTGTTCTGCCACTGCATCTCGATTGCCTTCCGGCGAATTAAAACATTTTACTCTTCTTTCTTCAGCCAATTTGGTATCAATATTTTCCATTCCGGCACCTGAACGGGCGATCCATTTTAAGTTAGGAGCTGCATCAAATACTTCACGGTCAAATTTAAATTTACTGCGAATCACCGCACCTTCATAATCTTTTAAGGTGTCCAAGATCTCTTCTCGGTCAAGCTCATTTTTCCACTCACAAACATATCCGGCAGCTTCTAATCGCTCTGCCAAAATGGGGTGTACTGAATCGATAAAAATGACTTTTTTCATGCTTAATTAGTCATTGGGCTTTAGTAATTAGTCATTAAAAAATATTATACATCAAGTGCCCGATTCCGAAATAGATAAACAAACCTACAATGTCGTTCATGGTGGTGATAAAAGGACCTGTGGCTAATGCAGGGTCAATTTTATATTTGTCTAACATCAGCGGAACAAAAGTGCCAAATAAGCCGGCAAAAATAATAACCAGAACCAGCGCCATACTAACCGTGAGTGCCAGATCGATGCTATCTTTAAAAATGAGGGTGTATATTAAGATGAGAATGCTGCAAGCAAGCCCATTAAGTATGGCTACCAAAAATTCTTTACCCAAACGGGCAAAAAGGCTGTCGAAGCCCAGTGAATTGTTCGCTAAACCTTGCACAATGATAGCAGAAGATTGCACGCCAACATTTCCACCCATGGCGGCAATTAATGGAATAAAAAGAGCCATTTCAGGATAAATCTGCAACTGACCTTCGTATTGACCAATGACCAAAGCACCTAAAATTCCTCCCAAAAGTCCAATTAATAGCCAAGGCAGTCGTGCACGCGTCAATACACCTACACTATCTGCGGAGTCTACTTTTTCTGAAATACCGGAAGCCATTTGGTAGTCTTTGTCAGCTTCGGTTTTGATTACATCTACAATATCGTCAATGGTAATACGTCCGATTAAGCGGTCCAGTTCATCTACTACAGGAAGCACAACCAAATCGTACTTTTCCATCATAGACGCTACTTCCTCTGATTTTTCATACGCTTTTACGGAAAGCACATCTTCGTAATACAAATCCCTTACTTTACTTTCGCTAGGAGCCAAGAGCAAGCGTTTTAAAGAAAGAGTTCCCTTTAAACGTTCTCGATCATCAACTACATATATCGTGTATACATTTTCAATGTCTTCTGCTTGTTTGCGCATTTCTTTTACGCACTTTAAAATCGACCAATCGATATTGACTTTTATTAATTCTTTGGCCATTAAACCACCGGCAGAGTCCTCCGGGTAGTTAAGTAGATCAACAATGTCAGATGCTTGCTCCGCATCTTTAATGTTGGAGATTACCTCGTCCTTTTTGCGGTCGGGAAGCTCTTGGAGCATGTCTGCCGCATCATCCGAATCCATTTGCTCAATGAAAGTTTCGGCAATTTCATTAGGTGACCAGGAGAATAGAAATTTTTCCCTTACATCTTCTTCTAGCTCAATTAAAACGTCAGATGCTTTTTCTTTATCTAAAAAATGAAATAACTGCTTGGCTTCCTCAGCAGAAATGTTATCGAAAATTTCCGCAATATCAGCCGGATGCAATTCATTTACCTGAACAAGGGTGGAAGTGCTTTTTCCAAGTTCTAGATCCTCGCGAATCTGGTCAATAAATTCTTTGGTTAATTCAAATTGCACGGCTTTGTCTTTTTTCTGCCACGAATTTACGGTTTTGAGATGAAATGTTGAGGTTGAATTCTAATCCAACAAATTCGTCAGTTCCACAAACTCATCAACACTTAACTGTTCAGGACGTTTATTAAAAATTTCATTTTCCTTTAATTCAGTTGGGATTAATGACTTTAAGGAATTACGCATGGTTTTTCTGCGCTGATTAAAAGCCATTTTTACGATAGAAGTAAATCGTTTTTCGTTGCAGTTTAACTTAAAAGTATCGTTTCTTCGCAAGCGAATAACTGCCGATTTTACTTTGGGTGGTGGATCAAACACATCTTCATCTACTGTGAAAAGATATTCAATGTCGAAATATGCTTGTAGTAAAACCGAAGTAATACCATATACTTTTGAACCCTCCGGCGAAGCAATTCGCTCAGCCACTTCTTTCTGAAACATTCCGACTACTTCAACTACGCGGTCTTTATATTCAAGTGCTTTAAATAGTATTTGGGTGGAAATGTTGTAGGGGAAATTACCAATGATACCAAATGCTTCTCCGGCAAAAAGCTGATTGAGGTTCATCTGCAAAAAATCACCTTCAATGATTTTATTCTCAGGCATGAGGCCTTTTTCTTTCAAAAAAGCAATGGAATCCCGATCTATATCAACAATGTGTAAATCGAGATCATCGCGCTGTAAAAGTAGATCGGTTAATACGCCCATACCCGGACCAACTTCAAGTGTTTTGTTGAATTTTCTTTCACTATTAAACGCATCTACCGTATGTTGGGCAATGTTGAGGTCGGTGAGAAAATGCTGACCCAGTTGTTTTTTGGCGCGTACTTTTTGCATTAGGCCTTTTCCAAAAGTGTTCTAAATGCTACGAATTTATTTTCATAGCGATCGTTATGCTCTTTTTGTAGCTTTGGCGCATGTTGCACCTGGTATTTGTGTAAGTCAGCCATGCTCACACAATCGTATTGAATATTATAGGTTGTGCCGTCTTTTTCTTCTTGATGAGAAATAACTTTTAGGATACGGTAGTTGCTGAAAAATCCGGTGTTCATTACATCGGGAATGTGCGTTTCTTTCATCCACTGTAGCCAGTCGTCATGCACTTCATCTTCAATATTTACAGTAACGCTATAAACAATCATAATTCTTCTTCTTTTGGAATTTCTGTACTTTCTAAATTATCACCACGAAGCATTCTATACCGCTTCCTACATTCAACCACATGCAAACTGGAAGGATAAGTGGTTATTAATTGCTTGTAGTGTTCCATCGCCTTCTCTTTATTTCCCAAATACTCTTCCTCTAGCTTGGCAAGTTGGAACAAAGCATCGTCGCCTAAAATGTCTTCTCCATATTCTGCAATGAGCTTACGCAAATAAGTAGCAGCTTTTTCAAAGTTTCTTTTAGCTTTTTCAATTTTGAATTGAGCAAAAAGCACTTCGTCCTTTAAACTACTTGCCGGAAAATATTTGGGAATGGAATCTAAAATTTGCTCAGCCTGACCATAATCTTGTTTGAAAATTGCCAAATCAGCTCTAGCGTACATTTCTAGAGGTTCGGGCATGCTATCTAAACCAATGTTATCAGTAATCAGATTCGACAAGTGCATAGCATCGTTGGAAATTAATTTTGAAGTAGAACCTTTTAGAACATCTAATTGAGCCTGAGCCCAGTTAAAGTCGCCGGTGTAAAATGCCACCTTGGCATTTTTGAACTTTGCCGTTTCTCCGATTTGGTCATATTTAAAAGCTTTTTCTACTTGTGAGTAAAGAAGTGATGCCTCCCAAATATCGTTGGTAAGTAGTAGTAAATCTGCTAAATCGATTTTAACTTCTGCACGATTTATTTCGGAGAGTCCATCGATGTTTAGCGCATCTTCAAGAATCTGAATGGCTGTATCTACTTCGTTTAGGTAGTAAGCATGAAGTTCAGCTTTACCTCTGATTAAAGGAAGAGTATAAGCACTTTTGCCCAATTCAGAAATGTTTTTATCATAAACGGCTTGCAGTTTTTCTAAATCTTCTTTCTCGTATTTCTCAGTAGTTGTAACTTTTTCTTTGAGAACATCAACTAAAAGCATTTTTGAAGATAAGTAATACGGACTTTCATCACCTAAATTAATTACGTAGTTCAAACTCTTTTCGGCCGCATCATAAGCCTTGTTTGATAAAGCAAGCTTAGCCAATGAATGAAGTCTTTTTCCCTTTTCATTGCTTCTCTTATCAAGTGCTTGTGCTTGAAGATAAGCGCCTGTGAAGTTTTTATCTTGAATGTAAAGCCAAATTAATAACTCTGCGAAAACTTCCTTCTCCGGCTCATCTTGAATGCGTTTTAAAAGTTGTGTGCGCAAGTCTTCCATTTGTTTCCCTTCAGGATCAGGGTGAAGGATGCGTTGAAAAATATTTTGAACACTCTGAATATAACCTCTGTTGCTTCCTAGCACATTTAAATACTCGCCAATCATCTCGCTACTTTTGCCTTGTTGTGCATAGGCATTCGCTAATTCAAATCGAAAAAGTTGGTCGTTTTTGTTTTGCTTTCTTGCGGCTAAGTATACCTGCTCAGTATAACTGTAAAGTTGATACTGGTTAAATTGGTTGGCAAGTAATCTCGCTTGGTTTTGATTGCCACTCATTTCGTCGATGGCATCTTCATATTCCTTTTTTGCCGACTTCTCATCATCTTGCAATTCGTAAATATGACCTAAGTCAACTTGATAATGTAATCGATCGGGAAAATTTCTCAGCCTTTTTTTGATTATTTTCTCAGCTGAACGATAATCTTCTACTTGTGGATAGAGTTCTACCAGCTCCCGATAATAACCTTCGTTATTGGTTTTGTCGTAAATCTCTTCGTAGTAGGTGATGGCTTTGGCAAACTCTCCATTGTCTTTAGCTTGGCGAGCTAGTGAGTAAATAGTTTGAATGTCAGATTGTGCGATGCTGTTTTCTGCGCAAAGCAAAAAAAGAAATAATACTGTTATGTAATGCCAAAAACGCATTAGGAGTTGGCTTTAGCTAACCTAGCTTTTTGTTTATTATCTGCAATAATAGAGTCTACTCTAGGATTCATTTCTTCATAAAGTTGAATATTGTAATCATAGGCTTCGTAAATTTTATTGACTACACCTTTTACTTGATTTACATTGTTACTTTCTAATTCTAAATATTTATCCAGCTGAGACTTTTCAACTAGACCGTTATCAATATCTTGAGTTAAAAGATTAAGTTGATTTTGAGAAATAATTAACTCTGACTTTGCTTTGCTGTAATTTTTTCGCATGAGCTTCATCGCTTTTCGCATGCCGTAATATTTGTCAATATAAAACGCAATTTCTGTTTCAACAGTGTCGTAATATTCGTTTCTAACATAATCCAAGTTTTCAAAATAATGGTTAGAATACTTCATTATTTTGACAGAGTCAACTTTATTAAATAATTGCTGACTACTGTCTAAAACATTCTGTAGACTGTCGATTTTAGCCAACTTTGCTTCATCGATATTTGGTCGACAAGCGATGAAAAACAAAGCTAATGTTGAAATGACAATAATTTTATGCATAATTTATATTTTATATTTTATCAAAATTGGTGTAAGGTACTAAAACTTCAGGGATGTTAACACCTTCTTCAGTCTGATAGTTTTCTAAAAGTGCCGCTAAAATTCTCGGTAGAGCTAAAGCACTTCCATTTAAAGTATGGGCTAGAGTTGTTTTACCTGATTCGTTTTTATATCTAAGCTTTAATCTATTCGATTGAAAAGTTTCAAAGTTAGAAACAGAGCTCACTTCTAACCACTTATCTTGAGCAGCAGAGTAAACTTCAAAGTCATAAGTAATAGCTGAAGCAAAACCTAAGTCGCCACCGCAAAGCAATAAAACACGATGCTGAAGTCCTAATTTTTCCAATAAAGCTTGAATATGGTTTTTCATCTCTTCTAGTGCTTTATAAGAATCTTCAGCTTTGGTGACTTGTACAATCTCAACTTTGTCAAATTGGTGTAGGCGGTTTAAGCCGCGAACATCTTTACCATAAGAACCGGCTTCTCTTCGAAAGCAAGGCGTGTAACCACAGTTTTTTATTGGAAAATCACTTTCTTTTAAAATTACATCGCGATAGATGTTAGTGATTGGAACTTCAGCTGTAGGAATTAAATATAAATCATCCTCTCCAACGTGATACATTTGTCCTTCTTTATCAGGGAGCTGTCCTGTGCCGATTCCTGAATCTTCGTTTACCATAAGCGGCGGAAGTACTTCTTCATAACCTGCTTTTTCGGCTTCGTCTAAGAAAAAGCTAATCAATGCTCTTTGAAGTTTGGCTCCTTTTCCTCGGTATAGTGGAAAACCGGCACCGGTAATTTTAACACCTAGTTCAAAGTCGATTAAATTGTGCTTTTTTGCAAGTTCCCAGTGAGGAAGTGCGTCAAAGTTGAATTTAACTTCTGTGCCATGTTCAGAAACCACTTGATTGTCTTCATCGCTTTTTCCGGCAGGAACTATAGCATTTGGCACATTGGGCAAATTGTACAACAGATTGATCTGCTCCTTTTCAATAGACTGCAGTTGCTCTTTTAATGAGTTAGCTTCTTCTTTTAAGCTTTTCGTTTTTTCTTTTATTTCATTGGCTTCAGCAGCTTTCCCACTTTTAAATAGCTCTCCAATTTCTTTTGCTAAACGGTTTGACTCAGCTAAAACAGTGTCTTGTTTCTGTTGTGTAGATTTACGCTCTTCGTCTAATTTTAAAATATCCTCAATCGTTTCCCTAGCGTCTAATTGGCGACTTTTATATCGCTCAATAATATCTTCTTTGTTTTCTCTAAGTATAGAAAGTTGTAACATGCTCAAATTTTTTCAGTGAGCAAAGGTAAGAGAGATTGAGTAATTAATGGGGATTTGTTTTAAGCCGATTTTGCTTTATATAGAGTATAGATGATAGAGCAAAGAAATCAACTCTTAACTTTTAATTATTTTTTCTAAACTCATTCTGCCTTAGTTCTTAGTCTATTCTTCTTGAACCAGTCAAACTTTAGGCTCTTCAAGCTTAATTTGCCTTAAACGACAAAAGCCCACTTCACAATGTAAAGTGGGCTTCGTATAAAGATTTTTATTTGTTCGGTTTAAAGCCTTACGCTTCTGCTTCCGGCCTAACGTGAACAAATGATTTTTTATTTCCTCTTGTTTGGAAAGAAACTACTCCGTCAGTTAATGCATATAAAGTATGGTCTTTACCAATACCTACATTCTCTCCCGGATGGTGTTTAGTGCCACGCTGACGAATGATGATGTTTCCGGCAATGGCTTTTTGTCCACCGAAAATTTTCACTCCTAATCGTTTACTTTCCGATTCTCTACCGTTTTTAGAACTACCGGCTCCTTTTTTATGTGCCATGATCTATAGTTTTTATGGTGATTACAAAATTAGCTTCGCTTTTGCTTCACTAATTATTTATCTTCTTTTTTAGTAGCCTCTTTTTTAGCGGCCGGTTTTTTTGCTGCCGGCTTCTTTTCGGCTTTTGGTTTTGTTTCCTTTTTAGCAGTCTCAGCTTTCTTTTCTGTACTTGCTTTTGGAGCAGCTTTTTCAGCTTTTGGCTTCGCTTCAGCTTTCGTTTCCTCAGCTTTAGGTTCAGCTTTTTTGGCCGTTCCTTTTGAAGCGCCAATGCTCTCAATTTGAATTTTACTCAAATACTGACGGTGACCATTCTTCACCTTGTATCCTTTTCTTCTCTTCTTTTTAAAGACGATTACTTTGTCGCCTTTAAGGTGCTCAACAATTTTTGCTGAAACTGAAACACCTTTTACAGCCGGGGCGCCAACTTCTATTTTGCTGCCGTCTACTGTCATAAGAACGTTGTCAAAATTTACTTTTGAACCTTCTTTTCCTTCTAAACGGTGAACAAATAGTTCTTGGTCTTTCTCTACTTTAAACTGTTGCCCTGCTATCTCTACAATTGCGTACATGCTTAAGGGTTTAATATTAGTTTTCCAAAAATGGAGGGCAAATTTAACAAAAGCCTTTTATCTACACAAATACTTTTTTAATCAATTGCAGTATTCTGCAGTTTTGCCTTTTTTGCAGCGGCTTTTCGTTCTAATCTGTTGTCCTGATTAATGATGTATACGCCGGTTAAAATTATTGAAATAAAAAGAAACTGACTAATATTTACATTTTCACCATCTAGTATTCCCCAAAAAATAGCAAAAATGGGAATAATATAGGTGACAGATGAAGCAAAAACCGGAGAAACTTTTTTAATTAACATATTGAATAGAATTACCGCAATGGCTGTTCCGAATATGGCGAGCAGTGCTATGTAAAAAAGACTTTGCCATGCATTTTCATTTTCACTGAGTATGGTGGTGAAATCTGAGCTAAACAAATAAATAGCCGCCGCCGGACCGATGAGCAAAAAGCCAAATGCCGTAATGTTTACCGAATTAACTTCTTTTAAAAATCGCTTGATAAAATTTACATTTGTTGCATAGCAGATTGTCGCTAAAACCACTAAAAAGGCATAAGACATTTTGCTGTTTTCAAAACTCAAGCCGCCGCTGGATGATAGTAAACCAATGGCGCCTACCAAGCCAACTATAGCCCCGAGCAGTTTTAATAAGCGAAACGGCATTTTGAAAAAAAGCAAGCCAATAACCACCGTAAAAAGCGGAACCAATGAATTTAACATACCCGTTAGCGAGCTGCTTATTTGCGTTTGTGCTTTAGTAAATAAAAAAGCGGGAATGCCACTGCCCAATAATCCTGCAACTAAAATGGGCAACCATTGGTCTTTTTTTATTTTTCGAAAGTTTTTTATAATGATGGGAGAGAGAAATAATGTGGATATGACTAAACGCAAACTTGCCACTTGTAAATCGTTAAAAGACTCTAAACCCAACTTCATTAATATAAATGAACTGCCCCAAGTGAATGCTAAAAAAAGAAGTAAAATCCACTGAATGATAGGCTTGTCAAGGTTCATAGGGCGTTTGAGCTTTTGTGCCGACAAAATTAGTTTTAATATTTGGGGCGGATGTTATGAATTTATAAAATGAGTAAATTTGTCTCCTAAATCAAAATGTCATGAGAAAAATAACATTCTCTCTTACAGTAATTCTAGCTTCATTGTTTTTTGTAGCATGCAGTTCTGCAGATAGCACTAACAAGGAAAGCAAGAAGGAAGAAAAAAAGGTGGAAGTTTTAGCAGAAAACAAATCCGCTGTTAAAATGGAAATTGATGGAATGGTTTGCGCAATGGGTTGTGCAAAATACATCGAAGATAAAGTAGCCGACTTAGATGGAGTTTTAAGCAGTAAAGTTGATTTCGAAGCCGGTCTTGCCGATTTTGAATTTGATAAATCAGCGATGACTGCCGAAGAAATTCAAACATTCATAAGTGAAATTCACGACGGACAATACAAAGCTACTTTAGTTGCTGAGCAAGAAAAAGAAGTGAAGACAGAAGAAGTAGAGACTGAGTCTACATCACCTTCTAAGGATTCAAAAAAAGAAAATCCCATTTCCTCAGTTCGAGAAAAACTAGACATTAACTTTCCGGAGTTGCTGACTTACTTTTTAAAACAATTACGATAAACTTTTCCCGCTTTTTTAGCGGGATTTTTTTTGACCTTTCATGAATAAAGAACACAAGCCCATTGTTGTCTGGTTATTAACCGGATGTGTTTTAATCTTTATAATGGTAGCCATTGGCGGAATGACGCGCTTAACACATTCCGGGCTTTCGATGGTGGAGTGGACGCTCTTTGGCAGTGCGCCTCCTTCCGATGAAGCCCACTGGAACGAACTTTTCGATAAGTACAAACAATATCCGGAATACCAGCAAGTCAATTTTAATTTTAGTGTTGAAGAGTTTAAACGCATCTTTTGGTGGGAGTATATTCACCGTCAGTTTGGACGGATGATCGGTCTTGTTTTTATTGTTCCTTTCCTTTGGTTTTGGTTGAAGGGAAAATTGAACAGTAGTTTAAAACCCAAACTTATACTCATATTAATAATGGGAGGTTTTCAAGGATTGTTGGGCTGGTACATGGTAAAAAGTGGCTTAAAGCAAATGCCCGATGTGAGTCATTATCGTTTAGCGATGCATTTAATTACGGCCTTTTTAACCTTTGCTTATACTTTTTGGGTAGCTCTGGGCTTGATTTATCCCAATCCTCCCGTCTTGCAGAAAGGAATGAAAAAGCCAATGGTTTTTTTGCTGTTAATTTTAATTTTTCAAATTGTTTGGGGCGCTTATGTTGCCGGATTAAATGCCGGAAAAGTTTATACCACTTGGCCCTTAATGGGAGATACCTTAATTCCTGAAGCAGTAACTGCCATGCAGCCTTGGTGGAGTAACTTTATTGAAGGAATTGCCGGCGTTCAGTTTGTTCATCGCTATTTGGCCTATGTCGTTCTTGCTTTAATCATTTATCTCTTTGTAAAAAGCCGAAAACTTAAATTGAGCAACTCTCAACAAAAAGGCATTTACTTTTTACTATTTGCCGTGAGCTTGCAATTTGTTTTGGGCGTTTTTACTTTGCTTTTTGCCGTGCCGGTGAGCTTAGGTCTACTGCATCAATTGGGCGCTTTTGTGTTGCTAGGAGCTACGGTTTATGCCCTTCATCGATTTCATGAGGGTAAAGTTACTTATGCGCAGACGCTTGCGACATAGTTCATTAATTTGAGCTAAGTTTTTATCTCTATATTTGCCCTTCAAACTTTTTATGTTATGAAGCGAATATTACTAGCCATTACTCTTTTGTTAAATATTAATTTAATTGCTCAGTGTGATTCATCTTTAAGTATAGAATATGACACGCTTAGGAGCCATCATAATGTAGAATTTACGATAGATAGGTCATGGATTAGCGGTGTACAAACTTATCTTGAGACTGGAACAGGAGATACAGTTGTAAATATGGTACATAATCTCTTAACAGGGAAGACGAAAGGTAAATTTACTTATGATTCAATGGGAACCTATGAAGCTGTGTTGACCCTTATAGATAATGCTACTCAGCAAGTAGCTTGTAGAGATACACAATTAGTAAAGATAGAGTGTGATGCGAAATTCGATTATTCTTTTGATAGCACGAATACTATTAATTTTGTGAATCAATCAAATCCAATAGACTCTTTGGCTTTTGAATGGAGACCACTTATCAGATCTTCAGCGATAGTAGACATCACTAGAGATTTGCAATATACATATCAGCAGCCAAGTGTTTATTATCCAAATCTTATGGCAACATTACCTAATGGGAAAAAGTGTGGAATATCTGATACTATTTCTGTAAACTTTTGTCCATTAAGATGGGATGTTAGTAGAGATTCAGTATTTTTTAAAATTCACTCTATGTCTACTTATTTTGATAGTGTGATTTGGAAATTTGGAGATGGGAGTGTTTCAAGCTCTTTTACAAGGGACTGGTTAAATAGCTCTATATTGCATACAAAAACAAAACATTATTATTTAATTGACTCTTCATATGAGGCATCTATAAGTGTAATTGATGAGTTTGGAAATACTTGTAGAGACACTATAATGGTATATTATACAGAATGCCATGCTGCTTTTACTAAGTCTTTGGATACATTAAACAATAGAATAATATTAGCAAATTATTCATCTAGTAGTGCGGGGACTCAGTATCAATACTCTTTTGGTGATGGAACTCCAAATGTAGTTTCAACTTCAAAAAATATGAGTCACTCTTATAGCCAATATGGAACTTATGAAGTTTGTGTAACTGTTTCTAATTTTACAAATGGTCAGTGATGTAGCGATACCTATTGCGATTCCGTTGGTTTAGATTCATTGGGGAATTTAAAATCTTCCGGCTTTACGGTAGAGTTTGTAGATTCAAACTTTGTGACTTCTGTTGAAGATTTAGCCAAAGCAGATGCTAAACTGGAAGGAGTGACAGTTTATCCCAATCCTTCTAAAAACATTTTTAATATTGACTTGTCCAAGATTGATGCTCAATTAGAAGCGTTAGAGATGGAACTCTATTCAACTTATGGTGGTTTGATTCTAAAACGAAGACTTAACAACCCAATGGAGCAAATTGATTTGTCAAATTATGCTGACGGTCTTTATTTCTTAAGGTTGTCGCTTGGCGATAAAGTCTCTGTTGAGAAGTTGATTAAAAATTAATCTCCAGCCCACTTAAAACTCTCAATCATTCGCTCAATGTCCGCTTTAATAAACTGCTGTACCGGGGCAATGGAGTCATAATTAGGTTCTACATTAAAGTAGAGTGCACCTCGCACAAAATGATGGCTGCTGTCGGTTAAGTAAAACTGAGAACCGGAAGCGGCATTGCCTTCAATATGGTAAAAAGTGCCGTAAACCTTTTCTTCGGGGTTAATGATGAGTTCCTCTCTAATGTCTTGCGCCTTAACAACGTGTTTGTAAACAAGCGATCTTGCTTCTTCTGAAAGTTGATTGATGTTCGAGTCAACCTTTATATAGCTCATGTGAATTCGAGCATTGTACTTTGCAAAATCAATATTAAATAAGTTCGAATCCTTTTTGGTTCTTTCTAAATTGGGGTGTGCGTATTGAGGGAGCTCAAATTGAAAAGAAAAAGGAATGTTATCAACCGTTCGGTACTCTTTTGTCGGCAAATCAATTCTAAAATAACCGGTAGGTCGGGGTATGTTTTCATTGCCACAGGAAGCCAAAACTGAAAGTAAAACAACAGCTAAAACTACTTTAATTTTCATTGATTTTCCTCCTCTTCTTGGTTTTGAGCAATGGTTACTTTTACTCTTTTTATTCTCCTTCTATCTGCCGCATCAATGGTTAAAGTATAGCCATTGAATTTAGTGCGTTCATTTTTTTGAGGTATTTTTCCAAAAATTTCCAAGGCAAAACCGGCCAATGTGTCTGATTCGCCTTTAGCCGCTTCAAAATCTTCGCCACTAATGTTCAATACCCTGTAAACATCATTTAAGGGCGTTTTTCCCTCAAATACGTAATTGTAGTCATCGAGCTTAGAGTAAACCAAATCATCATCGTCAAACTCATCGCTAATTTCACCTACAATTTCTTCTAAAATATCTTCTAAGCTAATGATTCCAGAGCTTCCTCCATATTCGTCAACCACTATCGCAAGGTGAGTTTTCATTCCTTGAAACTCTCTTAGTAGGTCGTCAATTTTTTTGTTTTCAGGAACAAAGAAAGGCTTGCGAATCAACTTTCTCCAATCAAAGCTGTCCTTTTTTTCTAAATGAGGAAGCATATCTTTAATGTAAAGAACTCCTCTAATGTTGTCGAAGTTGTCCTTGAAAACCGGAATTCTCGAATAACCCGAATCTAAAATAATGTCGAGCACCTCCTGAAAGTTGAGCTTTTCATCAATGCCAATTACGTCCACTCGGGCAGTCATTACTTGTTTTACATCTAAATTGCCAAAGCGAACAATGCCTTCCAAGATTTTTTGATCTTCATCGGATTCATTTTCATCGGAGGTTAGTTCAAGTGCTTGTGAGAGTTCATCAACAGAAATGTTGTGACCTTTTTTCTTAATTCTCTTATCGATAAAGTTGGTAGAACTAACAAGTATGCTGCTAAATGGCTTGAGTATGATCCTTAAATAATAAATAGGGCTAGCCATAAGTGCAGCCAGTTTAAGTGGACTTTTGTTGGCGTAAATTTTCGGAATTACTTCACCCAATAAGAGCAAAAGAAAAGTAACAACTACAACTTGAATAACAAATTGAATGCTTTCTGAAAAATCACTAATCAAGTGATCGGTGATAAAAGTGGAGATAATTACAATCGCAACATTTACAAAGTTGTTGGTGATTAATATAGTAGCTAATAGTCTTTTGGGCTTTTCTAAAAGCGCCATAATCATGGCAGAGGCTTTTATTTTGCCATTTTGTATTTCTTCATGGTCGTTGGGACTTAGTGAAAAGTAAGCCACCTCTGAGCCTGAGATCAATGCAGAGCAAGCTAGTAAAATAACCATTACCACAGCAGAGGCAATGAGTTCGATGGAGTCAGTAATTTGAATATTTAAAAGCAAGCCGAAGCTCCGTTCATAAGGGTCTTCCAAAGCGGGTAGATTTGGTGAATAATCGAAAATGCAAAATAGGGCATTGCATTTTCATGAATTAAAAGGGCAAATCGTCATCTTCTTCTTCGCTGCTTAAGTCAGGTGTGTTGGCAGCTTTTTCAGAAGGTGAGTTGTCGTTGTTCGATGCAGCAGGGGATGATGAACTGCTACTGTCCGAAGAGTTTGACTTACTACCAAGCATCGTCATATTGTCGCCAACAACCTCTGTAATGTATCGTGTGTTACCATCTTTATCTTCCCAAGATCTGCTGCGAAGCTTACCTTCTATATAAACTTGATTTCCTTTGCGTAAATATTTCTCGGCAATCTCAGCCAATCCTCTCCAAAGCACAATATTGTGCCATTCAGTTTGCTCTTGTCTGTTACCGCTTTTGTCTTTGTAGGTTTCTGTAGTTGCTATTGGGAAATTAGCTACTACAGCGCCGCTTTCAAGGTGTCTAACTTCAGGGTCTTTACCCAAGTTTCCTACTAAGATTACTTTATTTACACCAGCCATTTTAGTTTTAGTTTAAGGTTTACGTATCTAACAAAGATAGCAAATTGGTTTCTTCCTTTAAATAGTTTTCGATTAATTTAGGAATTGGAAATTTTGCTAGATTTCGTTCTTCAATTACTTGCATCTCTCCTAAATTAAGGCTGCCAAAATTAGCAACTTTTAGGTGATGAAAATGGGCGTAAATGATTTGGTGAGATAAAATGTGTTTGTAGCTTTTTGAAGTAGATTCTATTTTGTATTCGGTATCGTTAAGTAGCTTTTTAAATTCTTCTTTCTCATAAATCTTGCTTGGACTGGTTCTTTTCTCCAGCTCCACTAATGGGAAATCGAACAGATTTTGCCAAATTCCACTGCCTTTTCGCTGCGTAATCAGGATTTTATTTTGTGCATATATAATAAGGTAATGAAAGTACCTGTTTCGCTGTTTTGTTTTCTTTGCCTTAATCGGAAGCTGATCGACCATATCGTTATTATAAGCAAAACAGATGCTTTGAAAAGGACAGCTGTCGCATTTTGCTTTTTTGGGGGTGCAATGCAATGCTCCAAACTCCATAATAGCCTGATTGAACTCAGCAGGATTTTTTTTGTCGATGAGTTCATTGCATATTTGTTGAAACTCTTTTTTGCCTTCACTGCTGTCGATTGGAGTTTGAATTCCAAATAAGCGCGATAAAAAACGAAACACATTGCCGTCTAATACCGCATAGGGCAAATCGTAGGCAAAAGAAGCAATGGCGGCAGCGGTATAATCGCCAACTCCTTTTAATGCTCTTATTTCTTTGTAGTCTTTAGGGAAATTGCCTTTGTGTTCTTTTTGAATGTGCTTAGCTGCTGCATGCAAGTTTCTCGCTCTAGAGTAATAGCCCAAACCTTGCCAGTCTTTCAGCACTTGCTCTTCCGGAGCATTGGCTAAATCGGCAATTTCCGGATAGTGGCGAACGAACTTATTATAATAGTCCAATCCTTGAGCTACTCGGGTTTGTTGAAGAATAATTTCCGATAACCAAATGTAATATGGATTTTTATTTTCTCTCCAAGGTAAATCTCTCTGATTTTTTTTGTACCAATTCGTTAATTCAGAGAGGATTGTGTGCTTCTCGTCTATGATATTTTGCAAGTTGTCGAAATAAAAGTTTAACTTTGTGATATTTAGTATTTTGAATATTAAAAAATTATTATATTTGCCCTCGAAACAAAAAAAGTTTCACTTAACCATAATTTTTTTAACTAATTTATTTAATCACAAATTTAACTTAAGATGACGAAAGCAGATATCGTAGCAGAGATTTCAGAGAACACTGGAGTTGAAAAAGCAGCAGTACAAGCAACTGTTGAAGAGTTTATGAAAACAGTAAGAAACTCACTAGAAGGTGGTGAGAATGTTTACCTAAGAGGTTTTGGTAGCTTTATTACAAAGAAAAGAGCTGAAAAAACAGGTAGAAACATTTCTAAAAACACTACCATGATTATTCCTGAGCACTTCATTCCTGCATTTAAGCCTTCAAAAAGCTTTGTAGAGAAGGTTAAGGCAAACGTAAAGCCTTAATAATTTGAGCTCAAAATCAAATACAAGATTAACACAACTCCTGCTAATTTTAGCGGGAGTTGTAGTTATAGCCCTTATCTTATTTGCTCCTGAACGAAAAGCGGATCAGAAAAAAAAGCAGGAGTTGGCTGTTGATTCCCATGAAGGTCATGACCATGCAGAAGGGGAAGGGCACGAGGATGAAGTTGCTGAAAAATCGGAAGCTTTACCGGAAGGTGTTAAAGAATTAGAGCAACAAGCGGAAAAAGTATCTGATGTAGATACGAAGTTGAACTTATATGATTCACTCATTTCAATTAGTATTCGCGAAAAGCGCCCAAACCTGGTTGCTAAGTACAGTAAGAAAAAAGCCATGGCAGTTTCAACTGAAAAAAATTGGATGCTAGCCGGCGATAATTACTTTAAAGCGTTTCGATTGTCGAAGAATCAATCTCAAGAAATGCTAAACGGAGCCATTGCTGCTTACGAAAAAGTACAAGAAATTAATCCTGATAACTTAGATGCAAAGACGGCAATTGGTGTGGCTTACGTTGAGGGAGCGTCACTTACGGGGCAACCACCAATGCGCGGAATAGGAATTTTGCAAGAAGTGTTAAATATTGACCCCGAAAATGTAAATGCTTTAACAAATTTGGGTTATTTTGCAATCCAATCCGGACAGTATGATAAAGCCATAGAACGCTTTGAAAAAGTACTGCAGATTGACTCCCTTAATGCAGAGGCTTATCTTTATTTAACCGATGTGTACCTTTCTCAGGATGAGGTTGAAAAAGGGATTGAAACTTTAGAAGAATACAAGAAAATGGTGAATGATCCGTTGGTGAAAAAGCAAGTGGATGATTACATCAAAGAAATTAAAACGAATTAATAAATATTTAAAACATTACAGTTATGCCAAGCGGTAAGAAAAGAAAAAGACATAAGATGGCAACACATAAGCGTAAAAAGAGATTACGCAAAAACCGCCACAAAAAGAAAAAGTAAGGCTTGCTTTTTAAATTGAGAGCATACCATTTCTCATAACTTTTTCATTTCAAGAGTCCCTGCATTTTTATGTTTTGGGATTCTTGTGTTTGCATAACTTTTTTTGCTCTTCTGAGCATAAAAGTACAGGATAATGAGTGTTGATTTAGTAATTAGCTCACGATCGTCTGAAGATGTCATAGCGCTTCTTGAAGACAAAAGATTGATTGAGCTACACAAGGAAAAGAGTAATAATAATTACTCTGTTGGAGATATTTATCTGGCTCGAATAAAGAAAGTCATGCCCGGCTTAAACGCCGCTTTTGTGGATGTTGGATATAGTAAAGATGCTTTTTTACATTATTTGGACTTGGGGCCAAATTTCGCATCCTTGAATAAGTACGTCCAAGGAGTAATTAGTAAAAAGCAACGAACAGCTAGCTTAAAGAATTTTAAGTTTGAGGAAGAAATTGATAAAGGTGGAAAAATCGCCGATCAGCTTCAGTCCAATCAATATGCTTTAGTTCAAATAGCGAAAGAACCTATTTCCACAAAAGGTCCACGATTGAGCAGTGAAATTTCCATTGCCGGAAGATACATGGTTTTAGTACCGTTTTCCGACAGGATTTCTGTGTCTCAAAAAATCAGAAATTACGATGAAAAAGAACGCTTAAAGCGCTTGATTCGAAGTATTCGTCCTGAGGGCTTTGGAGTTATTGTAAGAACAGTTGCTGAAAATAAAAAAGTAGCTGATTTACACTCCGATTTAAGCGATTTGATGGAGAAGTGGGAAAATTGTTTTAAACAATTACAAAAAGCAAAACCTCCACACAGAGTTTTAGGAGAAATTAGCAGAAGTTCTGCCATGCTTCGTGATCTTTTAAATAAAGACTTTAATAAGATTTACGTTGATGATTCTGATACCAAAAAAGAGTTGGTTACTTACGTTCAAAGCATTGCTCCAGGAAAGGAGAAAATGGTAAAAGGCTATAGACGTAAAATTCCAATTTTCGAATATTTTGGAATAGAAAAACAAATTAAATCACTTTTTGGTAAAAATGTAACTATGAAATCCGGTGCTTATTTAGTTATTGAGCATACGGAAGCTATGCACGTTATTGATGTTAACAGTGGTCAGCGAAGTCGCTCAAAAGACGATCAGGAGCAGAATGCCATGGAGGTTAACTTAGAGTCTGCAGAAGAGATTGCTCGCCAGTTGCGTTTACGCGATATGGGAGGGATTATTGTAATTGATTTCATCGACATGAGAGAAGCCTCTAATAGAGAGCAGCTCTATGAAAAGATGAAGGAGTTTATGCGAGAAGATCGAGCTAAACACACAATTCTACCTCCATCAAAATTTGGTTTAATTCAAATTACTCGCCAGCGTGTGCGTCCTGAAATGGATATTAAAACTTCTGAGAAATGTCCATGCTGCAATGGAACGGGAGAAACTCAAGCAACCGTTCTGCTAATCGACGAGATTCAGAATAATTTGCGTTATATTTTGCAGCAGCAGAATCAGAAGAAAGTGAGTTTGGTTACTCATCCATTCATAGAAGCGTACCTTACTAAAGGCTTTTACTCTATTCAAAGAAAATGGTTCATCAAGTACAAAAAGTGGGTAAACATTCGACCTTCTGATGCATATCAATTTTTGGAGTATCGTTTTTTTGATGCGCAGGGAGAAGAGATTAATTTAAAATAGGAAAGCTGAAATGTGAAATTGGAAACCGATCACGCTGAAGCGTGATTGAGTTTATACTTCTACGAAGGTATTGTAGAATCAATTAGCTAGATTTTATTTCCTAATAACTTTTTCAGTGTAAACATCACCGTCTTTATTTTGCAATCGAATTAAATACAGACCTTTTTCTTTAGGTAATTGCCAACTGCGATCTTGAGGGCTAAATGACTTTAACATTTGACCTTGTATGTTATAGACTTCTACGCTTTGCAATTGTATGAAGGATTCAAATTGAATGCTGCCAGAACTAGGGTTGGGATAAATTTTAAATTTTTCTTGAGATAATTTTTCTTCCCTAATGGTAGTAATTAATTGGCAATTTGAATTGTTAAAGGTGTCTTGGTTATGTTGAAAGCACAACAAGCTATAGTCAGCGAGATCAGTAATACATGGAGGAATAAGCTCAATTAGCCCATAGGTAGAACCTATGCCTTCTATAATGTTGATGAAATAACAACTACTGTCTATAACCCATCTTTTGCGGTAGCTATTACCTACTTGAACGGAATCAATTTTTTGTACAACCGGATCAAAATCAGCTAAAAAACCTCTGAGCGTATCACCAACAGTTAATGTAAAATCATAGAGTATGTGCTCCGCACTATCCGATGGGGGTATAAAATATACTTTTTTGTTAACTGAGTCGTGACGAATAGCTCCTTTATACCCTATTGGTTTGCCACCGCATGTCCCACTTGAATTATTGTTATTAAAAGGAGTTGTTAGCTTTTTGTATTGCTGATTATTAATTAATGTATCTCCTGAAATTGTAATTGAGTATTGTTCATCTGCAGTTCCATTTTGCATACAATGCATTTGATAGTGGAAGTTCCATACAGCATTGCTGTCTGGAAAGGAGTAGTAGGTATTTGTTTGTCCTGAAATAATAAACGACAAACTAAGTGTTACAAATAAAGTGAATAGATATCTATACATAGTTGTATCTTTAGTTAGTAATTTGATATAATAGATTGCTAATATACAAAATAAATATTGTAAACCACTTTTTTTAAACTGATTACAGTTGTGGGGTTCTAATTCGTCTTCAATTCTCTTAACTTTTTGTAATTTGAAATCAATGGGAAAAGGGAGATAAAAACAGCAACTGCTGCAATCACAAATGCCCAGATGATATTAGAGCCCTTACTAAAAAATGGAAAGGAAAAAACGCCCAAAAAGACAGCTCTCAGAAAAATGTTGATGCTTTGAAAAACACTGTTAGTTCTACCTATAATGTTGTTAGGAATGTGGTTAAACAAATAAGTGATTCGTTGGATACGAATGCCGGCATTGGCAATTCCTAAACCTAAAGCAAACACAAAAAGTAAATAGGCATTTTTAGTGCTCGCTAAAACAGTGAAACCGATTAAAGCGATAACCATTAAAACTAAAATAGAGTAGACTGTGCTTTTGTTTTTAAATAGTTTGTTGATAAAAAAGCCCGCAAATAGTGCTCCTAAGGCATAGTGCACTTTTGTAGTTGCATAAATGTCTCCTTCTGCTTGTAAGTGCTGACTAATATAGCTTGGCCAAAGAAGATGAGTAGAAATCAACACAAAAATAAAAACTGTATAAGATGCATTGCCAAAATGGAAAAGCAATGGATTTTCCTTTAGGTAGCGAAAGCCCTCTTTTAGACGCACAAGAATAGGTTCCTTAGAAATTGTGTTTTTAACCGTTGGTGTATATTTGATGTAGTAAATCAAAATCATGGCTAAAATGTATGTACTGCCGTCAAGCAGGAATATCTCGTGGATTGACCATGCATTAAATTGCATTGGAATACCGAAAAGATTATTGTCAACGCCTTCGATTAATACTACTGCCATAGCACCCGACAACACATTGGTAGATTGTCCCATTACCTCTAATAGAGAGTTGGTTTTACTGTAATTGTGCTTTTCGGTAATTTCTTGACCGAATGCGTAAAGTGTAGGGTAGTGGATGTTGTAATTCAGTAATGTGAAACAAAAAACGAAAGCTACCGCATACATGGGTGTTTCTCCAAGATAGAAACCACTAGCTGCAACGGAAAGCAGCACTACTGCACTCAATAAACAAATGCCTAAAAAGATGTTTTTTCGCGGAAAGCGGTCGATTAATGTTCCTGCATAAAGCCCCCAAAAAAGCGTAGCAAAGGTGGCTAGAGAATAGATGATTGAAAAAGTTGAGGCCGCATTTAAATGCTTGGCAAAGTACCAAGGAATTGCCAACATACTAATTCCTTGTGCAAAATGGGAAATGGCATTGGCGCTTAACAATAAATAAAGTGCTTTTTTGTTCTTCAATTTGGAATCTGCCGCTTATTTTCGTGAAATATTTTTTGCTGATAATTTTTTGCAAAATAACACCCAACTTTTCGATGTATTCAAGGAATAAACAATATTCTTTTCAGGAAGTTTTAAGCAAGCTGATGAAGTATTGCAGTTACCAAGACCGCAGCAAATTAGAAGTGAGAAGAAAGGCATATACCTTAGGCGCGAATAAAATTGAAATTGAAAAACTAATTGAGCATTTAGAAGACGAAAAGTTTTTGAACGAACATAGGTTTACTGCGTCTTATGTTCGAGGTAAGCTTGAAATTAAACGATGGGGCAAATATAAAATTCGCGAAGGATTGAAGTCAAAAGGTATTGCAGAAAATTTAGTACAAGAGTATTTGAGCAAAGTAAGTGAAGATACTTTTACGGAAAACATTAAGTATTTGATTAAAAAGCGCGGATTAAATGGGAAATTGTATCCCGAAGAGCTTGCTAAAGAATATCGCTATTTTTTAAGTAGAGGTTATGAGTATGACCAATTAAAAAGGGTTTTTGAAGAAGAGGGGCTAATTGTTTAACCGCTTTTCCTCAATTATTCTAATCCCAAATAAGCCATCTGAAAATTGAATGTGTAATTGTTTTGCACCGCCAATTGAGCCGGCGCTTTCAAAATCAGATATTGTTCGCAAGTACTCCTTGTCGGAGTAATGATTACCTTCTAGTGTTAAAACTACATTGCTTCCTTCTCTTTTTTTTTCTACTATAGTATAGTTTTCAACATAACTGTTACCGCTGAAAATGAAATTAAAAATTAAGCAAAGTGTACACAAAAATGGACCAATGGATAAAATATTGATTAATGTGTATTCATAAAAGCTTATGCTGAGTTTCTTGCGATACAAATAAATTGGAATTAAAAATGATATTCCAATAAACAGCAGATTTAGACGAAAAAATTCATATAGACCTAGATCAATGATTTGAAAAAACTGAAGGCTGACAAACAGTGAAATAAAATACAAAAAAACCATGAGCACGGTAAAGTTGCCCATATTGTCCCGCTTAATGCTTTCTAGCTTTCTGCTAGACGGGGAGTTCTGCTGTATTTCATTCTTTGAATTCACATTATAAATGACACATTAAATAGCTGTATAGTTTATGCATGTTCTCAATATCACTTAAATGAACCTTTTCGTTGGGCATGTGCACATTGTCCTCCGGAGCACCAATAAAACACCAATCAAAGGGGTATGGCGAGTTTTGGAGTGCATTTCCATCACTTCCTCCGGCGCTTTCAACTTCAAGCTGAAATTTAACATCTGCTTTTTTAGCTAATTCAATGATTTTATCAATATATGCTCTTCGCGGAATTCCGGAATCTCGCATTGAAATGGCCACACCTTCACCATGTTTAACGCCATCTGTTACCCATGTGATATCAGAAATTAAAGCTTGTCGAACTTGGTGCTTTTCGTAAAGATATTTTGCTAAATAACCTACACTGCCTCCGCCAACTTCTTCCCAAGCCGAAAAAACAATTGCTCCATTTTCTAGTGTCTCTGCTACTTTTAAGGCACTCCAAATCCCTAAACGATCGTCTAAATAATTCGATTGAATGTAGTTTTCTGAAAGTATAAATTGTGGCTTATAGGTGAGTGTTGTGCCACGATCTACGTTTCGCTCAAAGTCCAAGACAGTATCAATGACTTTTTCATCTTCGGTTTCGTCTTCTATTTTGTAGTGAAGTTTCCCTTCAATCTTTCCTTGGCTATCTTGTCCGACTAAAAGACTTCCTTCTTGAGCCTTAGGACCGCCAATTTTGATGAGTTTGTTATCATAAGCAACAGAGTAACCTACACTGTCCATGTGAGCAAAAATGGCTGTTTTGGGTTTGCCGAAAATTAAAATCATGCAATCTTGAAAATCTTCACCATCAATAATAGATGGTTGTACTTTCCATTGCGATTGATGTGCTTGGATGTATTCTTTTAAAAAGTTTTTCAGTGCCAACTCGCTACCTGATGGAGCATGAATGGAGCAAAGTTGTTCTAGTAATTCCGCTTCTTGAGTGTTCATAGGTTTCAATAAAAAACACCTTCTAAGCAAGTCAGAAGGTGTTTTCAAATATAATTTATTTTTTCAGATTAGTTGTTTAACATCACCGGCATAACGAGCATAAGTACTTTCTCATTTTCGTCATTTCCTGTTGCCGGAGTTAAAATTCCTGCACGATTAGGCGCAGACATGGCAATGTTTACTTCTTCGGTATCGAGGTTACTCAACATCTCAATTAAGAACCGTGAGTTAAAACCAATCGACATATCTTCACCTTCGTATTGACAGGTTAATCTTTCGTTAGCTTCATTGTTAAAATCAGCATCTTCAGCAGAAATTTGCAATTCACTGCCGCTCATTTTTAAGCGAACTTGATGCGTTGTCTTGCTGGAGAAAATACTCACCCTTTTTATCGAGCCCAAAAGTGCTGTTCTTGAAATCGACAATACATTTGGGTTTTCCTTTGGAATTACGGCTTCGTAATTAGGGTATTTTCCGTCGATTAATCGACAAACTAAGCTGATGTTATCAAATTTAAAAGCTGCATTGGTGTCGTTGTATTCAATATTCACTTGATCATCCATTGAGCTCAAAATGTTTTTCAACAAGTTCAAAGGCTTCTTAGGCATGATAAAGTCTGCAGACTTCTTTGCACTAACATCACTGCGCTCGTATTTTACCAATTTATGTGCATCGGTAGCGACAAAAATTAAGCCTTCATCGGTTAGTTGGAAAAACACTCCTGACATTACAGGGCGAAGCTCATCGTTGCCGCTGGCAAAAATAGTTTTCTCTATCGCATTGAATAATAGTTCTCCGGGAACCTCTAGCGTAGAAGGAGCTTCCACTTCAGGGGTTTTTGGGAACTCGTCTCCCGACTGTCCGCTTAATCGATATTTACCATAATCTGAGCTAATTTCGATGCCGAAATTTTCATCTTCTTCAATGGTAAAAGTCAAAGGTTGATCCGGAAGCGACTTTAGCGTGTCTAAAAGCAAACGAGCGGGAATTGCAATAGTTCCTTCTTCTTTTGCTTCTACCTCAATTGAGGTACTGATTGTTGTTTCTAAGTCGGATGCGGTTACCAAAATTTTATTTTCACTAATCTCAAAAAGAAAATGATCGAGAATAGGAAGTGAATTATTGGTGTTAAGTACCCCACTAATATTTTGTAATTGCTTCAATAATGAAGAACTGGATACAATAAATCTCATTTGCGTGAATATTGATTACGATATAGCAAACAAATTTAGGGTATTTCAATTGGCTTATAAAGCCAAAAAATCATTTACTTTTCAACAGTTGTTAATGACGTAAATTCTTTAATACCGGGAACTAAAGGGTCGAAAGTTAAATTTTGCACAATAGGATGCTCTTCCTCGCCTAAGTAGGAGCTGTAAACATACATGCGCTCAGGATGATGTGTGAGTAATTTTCCATTTAATGTAGCGCCTTCTCTTACCGGCATATTATAAGCCCTCATTTCAATGGTTTTTCCATCCATTAACTCTAGTTTAATGTTATGTCTTTCAGGAGACAAGTAAATAGAGTCTAATTGCTCACTTGGAGTTTTTTTATCAACATACTCATAGTATACACCACTAAAAAGCTTAAAGTATGGGATTGCTAACTCCGGATTTAGTTCTTGACTTTGGTTATTGCTTAAATCGGTTAATCTAAATCGGTCTTTTTCGTATTGCTCAATGCTAAAGTCGCCTAATGTGTCGCTTTGGTGCTTTACTTCAATTCTTCTAATTTCTCGAGGGTTGCATCGCATAACAATGCGGTCTTTCCAAAGGGTTTTGTCGGTAAAAAAGCGAGTTCCTAAATAGCCTCTTTCCATTAGTAAGTGAGTAATAAATGGCTTCGCTGACTTCTTTCCGTCTTTTTCTAACAGCATATATGTACCTACTCTACTAGCAGTGGGTTCACCGATGTACCATACTTTTTCCGGCTCATCTTTTCCTTCTAGATAAAACTCCACTTTAGTGTGATTACCGGCAATGCTTTTCACCACCCAGTCGAAGGTTTCTTTTGATACAGGTGCTTGGATACTTATGTCGTGTAGGGTTTTAAGTATTAGTTGGATAGCATCCTTTCTTGCCGGAAACTCTCCTTCAATCATCCATTCATCAAAACCTCTTCTGCTAATGGTTACGCTTTTACCATTTGCTTGTGTAATAAAAACCTTATCTACTTTGGCTGTGTCCTCAATAGCAAAATCCTTGTAAACTTCTGTATTTACCGGCTTGTCTTTGCTGCTGTACATCCAGTATGCAATACCACCTAGAACAAGAACGACAATTAATCCAATAAAGTTTTTCATAAGTTTATTTCTTTAGGGTGTATTTCTTCTTTCGAATAAAGTGTAAGATTAAGCCAATTAGAATGATTAGCGCAATCGGGAGTGCTGTATTTAAAATTTGAATCAACAAACGATTATGTTCTACTAAATCGCTGTTTAGTAAGCGAATTTTAAAGCTTTTTGTGTTCGAAACAATGATGCCTGAATCGTCTAATAAATAATGCATGGCATTAATAAAAAAGTCTTTATTGCCATAAAGTTGTTTGGTATACTGATCAAAACCTAATGCATAATATTCGTTTGTTCGAGGGTTATAACGATTGCGAATCAAATCAGCATCGGAAATGAACAACATTTGAGTCTCCGGACTCTTGTTTTTGTATTTGATTTCTCCGGCATTGGTAATATTAGGAGGCAATCGATTGTCGAAAACGGAAGTAAACTCACCTTCTACTAAAACCGCAATCGGCACATTTTTCTTTGTAAACTGCTCTTCAGGTGGATTAAAACTCACCATATTCAAGCTAATTCGCGTAGGTGCTTTAACCAGCTTTGTTTTGTCTGATGTAGAAAGAACAACTGTTTTCTTCAATGAGTTGTTACCTACCAAGTCGATGCTGTTGGCAAATTGAGCACGAACAACGTCAATGTTTTTATTAATAGGATGGTTGTTTTGAGAAACCATTAATGGATAGAACAGCCATGGGAATAATTGGGAGTTGGCTTGGTTTCCAAACTGCCCGGTAACAACTGGAATTGGTGCAGCTCGAAGGTCTTGCACTAAGTCGTAATTCATTCTAACGCCATATTGAAAAAACAAGTCATCCAAGTTTAGTGATTTTGCCAATCCCATAGTATAACCTCCTTTTCTTAGGCTATCCATACTGGCTTGAACTTGATCAATCAGCCAAACTGTTTTTCCGCCATACATGGCAAACTGGTCGATGATAAATTTGTCTTTTTCGCTAAAAGTAGAGTCAGGTCCTGCTATTACAATAGCATCGAATTTGTTTTTAACTAACATATTGGTGCTGTCTTTTCCTACAGCAACTCTATGAGCTAAACTATTAATATTTCCATTAATTTTTACTCTTTCAACATGAAAATAATCGCGCAAACTTCCAATTATATCTGCTGATTCAAACTTGCTTAACTCTCCATGTCCTTCAATAAAAGCAATCGACTTTAATTCATCGGAACTGATTGTTTTAATGGTTGAGGCTAAAGAGTACTCTAAACTTTCTATTGATTGATTAAGTATAACTTGAGGTGGCGCACCAAACTGGCTTTTTAGCAGCTGAACTGCCATTTCTTTACCTTGATAAACGATAATTGCCCCCGGCCAAACAATTTTTTGGGCCATTCCATCATCATTCTTAATCTGCAAATCAGTAGGACGCAAGCCTTTTTCATAAAGATTTTTATAAATCCTATCACGCTCTTTTTTATCCGGATGTTTTGAAGGATTGATAAACTCATAATCCATTTTACCGCCGGAGTAGGCTCTAAATTCATTGAGAATTTCTCTGGTTTCATTTCTCAAGCGAAGCATAGAAGAAGGTAGGTCTTCTCCTTGAAGATATACTTTAATCAATACATCTTCATCTATGTTCTCTAATAGTTTTTTAGTTGGCTCAGAAATAGAATATCGATTTTCTGAAGTTAAATCGATTCTAAAAAAAGAGATGGAGCCAATAACATTGACAAGTATTAGGATTGCCAAGCTAATCAAAAATCCGAATACATCTTTTCTTTTTGTTGCGCTCATTACCAATTTCTTGAACTTAGTTTTAGTTTCGTTAGGCTTAAAAATAAAAAGATCAGCGAGAAAAAATACAAGGCATCTCTGCTATCTATGACACCACGACTCATGGAAATGTAGTGTTCGTTAATACCCATTTTCATAATCAATAAGTCAAGTCCACCCATGCCAAAAGAGCCAATAAAGTCGAAACCGATGTAAAAGAAAAAGCTCAAAAAGAGAGCGATAATAAATGAAATTACTTGATTGCTTGAAAGCGAAGATGCATATAGACCTATGGCTACAAAGCCGGAAGCTAAAAAAAGCAAACCAATAAAGGAGCCCCAAAATCCACCTTGGTCGATGTTGCCAACAGGCGAACCTAAATAATAAACTGAAAGGTAATAAATGATGGTTGGCAAAAGTGAAAATACAACTAAAAGCAAACCGGCGATGTATTTAGCTAGTATAATTTGTATGTCTGTGAGTGGCTTAGTTAACAATAGCTCGATGGTTCCACTACTGTTTTCATCTGCAAACAGCCGCATGGTTACCGCCGGAATTAAAAACATAAATATCCAAGGAGCCGTGGTGAAAAGACCGTTTAGGTTGGCATACTCACCATCTAAAACATTCATTTCAGAAGGGAAAACCCAAAGTGTTAATCCCATAATTGCCAAAAAAACAATGATGACAATGTACCCGATTAAGGAGCCTAAGAATGATTGAATTTCTTTTTTGAGTAAACTAAACATTTTGCCCAAATTTTTGAGGTCAACAAAAGTAAGGAATTACAGCTGTTTTCTTTGTTATATTTTCTAAATGGGTTTATGAGAAGCAAGAGGCAAGAATCAAGAACCAAGATGTTAATTGTTAATGCCTAAATAACGTTGACCATTTTAAAAGCAGAAATTAAATATTCTTCATTCATTTTTTGCGAAACTAAAGATTTGATTCATGTTTCAATTTTCATATTTTTAATTTATAAAGACCCTGAAAGGGGCGAAAGCTAATAGCCTGGTACGAGGTGCCGGGATAAATAATAAAACGGATGTAACTTTTGGCGGTATTTTTTATAAAAATGGTGACAAAAGTGGTTTCGTAGTTCCGAGTTCAAAACATTAAGGCATTAAGAAAGTTAAGGTGTTCATTAAGCTTGATAGAACACTAATTAAGCTGACCGGATAGGCGGTAGCGGATTCGTTTGTTTTCTAAATGATTATAATCAAATCGACACACATTATCCTGTAATCAATAATTTATCTAACTTCTAAAGTCTTAGCTTTATGGTCTTTTCTCCACATTTGACATTTGACATCTGAGATTTGCTATCTCTAAACTCTAAAGTTTTTCTTCTTGCCTCTCTCTTTACATATCTTTGCAGCCTTAAAAATCATAATCATGTTAATTCTGAAATTTGGAGGAACCTCCGTTGGCTCTGCGGCTCGAATGAAAAAAGTTGCTGAATTACTGCAAGAGATTCCAGGGAGAAAAATCGTTGTTTTGTCTGCTATGTCGGGTACTACAAACAGTTTGGTGGAAATAGCCAATTACTTGTTTGAAAAGAAAAACAGTATTGCTGCAGACTTAATTGAAGGTCTTCGCGCCAAGTATTACAAAGAGGTGAATGAACTTTTTACTGATGATTTTTTTAAGACCAAAGGAAAGGAGTTAGTTGATTCTCATTTTGATTTTTTATTGACTTTTACGCAAGATTCATTCACGATTCACGAAGAAAAAGCGGTTTTAGCCCAAGGGGAATTGTTGTCTACAGCGCTATTTCATCTTTACTTGGAGGAGGTGAGTAAAGCGTCGAAACTTTTGCCTGCTTTGCAGTTTATGCGCATCGACAAAGATTTGGAACCGGATCATTTTTACATTAAAGAAAACTTGTCGCGTTTGCTAAATGAAAATAAGTCCATTGATTTATTCATTACTCAAGGATTTATTTGCCGAAATGTATATGGTGAAATTGATAATTTAAAAAGAGGGGGGAGCGATTATTCAGCTTCTCTAATTGGTGTGGCTGCAGCAGCAGATGAAGTTCAAATTTGGACTGACATTGACGGAATGCACAACAACGATCCAAGAGTAGTTGAAAAAACCAAGCCCATAAAAAACTTATCTTTTGATGAAGCAGCTGAGTTAGCTTATTTTGGAGCTAAAATATTACATCCATCTAGTATTCTTCCTGCAAAAGATGCTAATATTCCTGTTCGTTTAAAGAGTACTTTGTCGCCTGAACTCGAAGGAACTTTGATCACCGCTGAATCCTCCGGAACCGGCATCAAGGCGATTGCCGCAAAGGATGGGATATGCGCCATTAAAATCAAGTCAGGTAGAATGTTACTGGCTTATGGCTTCCTTCGAAAAGTATTTGAGATTTTCGAGTTGTACAAGACATCAATTGATATGATTACCACTTCTGAAGTGGCTGTTTCTGTAACGATTGACGATACAACAAATCTCGATCAAATTGTGGATGAATTGGAAGAATATGGCAAAGTAGAGGTTGATCAGGAACAAACGATTATTTGTGTTGTTGGAGATTTTATTAAGAAAGATAAAGGTGTAGCGTTAAATGTTTTTCAAACGTTGAAGGAGGTGCCTATTCGAATGATTTCTTATGGAGGAAGTAATCACAATATTTCACTTTTGGTAAATACTAGCGATAAAAATGCTGCTTTAACTCAATTAAATCAATTGTTTGAAAAATGAAAATGTTTACAAAAGAAAGAGTTGAGCAGCTAAAATCTCACGCCACACCCTATTATTTTTACGATTTAGATATTTTGGATGCTACCTTGTTGGCGATTCAAAATGCCGTAAAAAATAAGCCTTATGTTGTTCACTATGCCATTAAAGCCAATGCCAACGAGCGTATTTTAGAGAGAATTAAAAAATCAGGTTTTGGAATTGATACCGTTAGCGGAAACGAAATTAAGTGGGCATTAAAAAATGGTTTTAAAGGCAATGAAATTGCTTTTGCCGGAGTCGGTAAATCCGACGAAGAGATTCAAACAGCTTTGGAAGCAGGTATCTTTACTTTTAATGTGGAATCAATTCCGGAGCTGCAGGTAATTGATGAATTAGCTGCTAAGGCAGGAAAGAAAGCACTTATTGCCATTCGCTTAAATCCTAATGTGAATGCAAAAACACATCATTATATTACCACAGGACTAGAAGAGAATAAGTTTGGCATTAATTATTGGGAACTTAATGAACTCTTTGAGCAATTGGAAAAGCTTCAAAATATTGAATTAAAAGGACTGCATTTTCATATTGGTTCACAAATTAGAGACTTGAGTGTATTTAAGAATCTTTGTAATCGTGTAAATGAACTTCAGTCGGAATTCAGAGAGCGAAACATTGACCTTGATCACATTAATGTTGGCGGTGGATTAGGAGTTAATTATCAGAGTCCCGATGAAGAATTGATTCCAGATTTTGACGCTTTCTTTTCTATTTTTGATCAATTTATTGATTTACTGCCCAATCAAAGTTTGCATTTTGAATTGGGAAGAGCAGTGGTGGCTCAATGTGCCGCGCTGATTTCTAAAGTTCTTTTTGTGAAGGAAGGTGTTAAAACCAATTTCGCTATTTTAGATGCCGGAATGACGGAGTTGATTCGCCCGGCATTATACCAGTCTTCTCATCATATTCAAAACTTGAGTAAAATAAATGAGGAGGCAACATACAAGTATGATGTTGTTGGACCCATCTGCGAATCCTCTGACTGTTTTGGGAAAGCCATATTGCTACCTAAAACCGAAAGAGGCGATTTGATGGCGATTCGAACTGCTGGAGCTTACGGGCAAGTAATGAGCTCACAATACAATTTAAGAGATTTTGCAAAAACCATATATCATGATGAATTATAGAACTTTACTTTTTACAATATTATTTTCAATAACAAGCATTGCATTTGCACAAGTTCCACTAAGGTCTTATTACACAGATGGTGGCTTAGTGCCCGTGGAACATTCAGTAGATTTCAAACACTTAAAGTTAGAAGTGTCTTTTCAGCCTGAAGAGAAAAAGGTTATTGGAAATGTAGAGCATCAATTTGTTGTTTTGCAAAAGCAAGTGGATACGCTTCGCTTAGACGCCAAAAATATGGAGATCAATTCTGTTTTGTGGAATGGCAAAGAGGTTCAATTTGAGAACACTAAAAATGACTTAATCATTCGTTTTCCCGAAAGTTTAAAATGGGAAACTGAGCATACTCTAACCATTGATTATGTAGCTCAGCCAAAGAAAGGGCTTTATTTTATTGGTTGGGATGACACCACAGGAAGAAGCAGAAAACAAATATGGACACAGGGGCAGGGAATTGATAACCGTCATTGGATTCCAATGTATGATGAGAAAAACGACAAAGTTGTTAGCGAAATACTAGTGGAGTTTGATGAAAAATACAAAGTGCTTTCTAACGGAGAGAAGTTAAAAGAAAAGAAGGTAAAAGGAGGGAAAAAGCTGTGGCATTATAAAATCAGTCATCCTCATCCTACTTATTTAATCATGTTGGGCATTGGCGATTATGCCATAGAGCAGCGTAAGTCGGAAAGTGGAGTAAATATGGATTTGTATTACTATCCGGATCAAAAAGAGCAGCTAGAGCCAACTTACCGTTTCTCTAAGCGAATGTTTGATTTTTTCGAAAAGGAAATCGGTGTATCATATCCTTGGGAAACATACTCCCAAATACCGGTGCAAGATTTTATGTACGGAGCAATGGAGAACACTACAGCCACTATTTTCGGAGATTTTTACTTAGTTGATAGTCGCACCTATTTAGATCGAAATTATGTTCGAGTAAATGCACACGAATTAGCGCATCAGTGGTTTGGGGATATGGTAACGGCTCGTTCAAGTGCACACCATTGGTTGCAAGAAAGTTTTGCTACACATTATGATATGATGTATCAGAAAGAAGCTTTTGGTAAAGATTATTTTGATTGGGTGAGAAGAAATTACAATGATCAATCATTAAATGCCTCAAAAAGTGACTTAAAACCTTTGGCGCATAGCTCAGCAGGAACAGTTCGCCATTATCCGAAGGGGGCTTTTGTATTGGAAATGTTGAAGTACGTTGTCGGTAGAGATCAATTTAATGCTGCGATAAAGTATTACTTAGAAAAACACGCCTATGGTAATGTTGACAGTAAGAACTTATTGGTGGCTTTTCACGAAAGCTTAGGGCTTTCACTCAACTGGTTTTGGGAAGACTGGATTTATCGTGGTGGTGAACCTGAATACAAAGTGAGTTTTGAAGAGTACGAAAATGAAGGGGTGTTTTTAGTAGAGCAAGTGCATGAGATGAACGACTTGGTTGACTTGTTTAGAATGCCAATTTACTTTGAAGTTCATTACACTGATGGAAGTGCTGAGAAAAAACAAGTGATTATTGAAAAGCAGTTTCATAGAGTGTCCTTTGACTTAGATAATAACAAGAAAGTAGCTTATGTATTATTTGATCCAAATAATCAAGTAATGAAAAAAGTTAGCTTTTCAAAATCAACTGAAATGTTGTTGAATCAAGCCGAGAGTGCTGAGCACATGCTCGACCGCTACGATGCAATTGTAGCTTTGACAAATCGGGATTTTGAAGGAAAGTCTGCTTATTTATTGCGCCGTTTTATGGCAGAAGATTTTTACGGAATTAAAAATGAAATTATTCAGCATATCGTTCCTCAATTGGATGAAAGAGCTTTGGAGTTAACAAAGCTAGCTTTGGCGGATGAAGATTCTGAAGTTAGAAAAAGTATCGTAGAAAACACAGTACGAGTGAGTGACGAATTGGAGCCGAAGTACAGAAATCTGCTGCAAGACTCTTCTTATCAGGTAATTGAAAAGACGCTTGAGCTCCTTGCTTTTTATTACCCTCAAAACATTGAAGATTACTTAGCTTTAACAGAAGGTGTTGATGGAGATCGCTCAAATAATGTAAAAGTGTGCAGGCTTAAATTGAAATATGCACATAGTCAGGATGAAAAGAGTCTAAATGAATTGGTTGACCTGACATCGAACTCTTATGAGTTTTTAAGCCGAGTGAATGCTGCCAGAGCATTGAAAGAATTAAATGTGTTAAATGAACAAGCATTAGCCAATATGCTAAATGCAACTTTTAGTTTTAATCGACGCTTAAGTAGTCCTGTAGGTAGTGTAATCGACCACTTTTACGAGCAAAAAGAGTACAAAAAAATGATTTTTGATTATGTTACCAATCAAGAATGGAGTAGCGACGAGTTTAAGAAAGTGAGCAAGTATTACTTGCCTTAAGTTGAGAATGACTATTGCGATTGGATAGAAACTAGAGTATAGAAATTAGATAATTTTTTGCGAAGCAAAAAAATGCTATTACGTCTTGATTCTTGTCTCTTGAATCTAAAAAACTTTTAGGCACTTTTTAGCTCTATTTATTGGAAACGATAAACTTGGAGGTAGTGGTGTTGCCATTCTCTTCAACTAATCGCAAAAGGTAAAATCCGGAAGCGGGTGCAGCAAAATCAAGCTCACCCGCTTTTTGATTAACTCTACTGCTAAAAATCTCTTTTCCGCTAATGTCATATACGTGAAGTTGAGCATTGACTTTTTGATTAAATCTGAAGTTGATTTTATTGTTAGCATAGAAAAGTTTCTCAACTTTTGTTTTAATTTCATTAACTCCAACTACAAAGGCTACACAAGTCGGGCTTTTTTGAAACCTTGTGTTGTTTGGAATTTGATGAGTTCCATCAATACCTGCACAAACAGAGTAATCGTTTGATTTGTCAAAGTGGTAATCTTCTTCAAGCAGTAGTTCTGTTACCGAACCATTTGGAACATTAACAGTCAATAGTTTGCTGTAATCAATAAAAGTGGTGGTGTCATTTGTAGCAATGCGAAGAGTAATATATATGGTGTCACCGGCGATTAAAGTGCTTGATCCATTGTTTTTCATTTCAATTTTAATGTCGACTAGAGCAGTAGTATCGTAGTTGAAATTTAGTTGCGGAGAAATAAAACTCCTAACTTCTAAATCATTTTGAGCATTAAGTGTGCTTAATGTTATAAGAGCAAATAATAAACTGTATATCTTCTTCATCATTTTTTATTTTTAAACAATATGTATTTGATCACCTTCAAACTCTACAAGATCGCCTTTTTTTACTTTTAATCGTTTGCGATCTTCAACTATTCCATTACACTTTACTAATCCTTCCTCTACCATTTGTTTGGCCATGCCACCCGTTTCAGCAATTCCACATGCTTTTAGCAGTTTAATTAGTTCAATGTATTCGTTGTCTAGTTTAAATTCCATAATTGATGCAAAGCTAATTGATTTTACGAATCTTTTTCAACTTATGTTTTACTAAGTATTGATTTCGTTATTTTGTCTTTTATAATGAATAGACAACTGATTTCCTTTTTTTGTGGCCTCATTTTATTCACAGGCTACAATTTACAAGCTCAAGATTGCTTGCTAAAAAACAATGCTTTTCAATTTGGTGAGCGAATCGACTATACCATTTATTATCATCTAGCCGGAATGTGGGTAGGAGCAGGGGAGGTGTACTTTGCAGTTGATTCTGCAAAAATTGGGAAACGTACCTATTGGCATTTTGATAGCTATGGACAAACCTACAGTAAATACGATTGGATTTACAAGGTGCGCGATCATTATCAAGCTTATACTAATCCGGATAATTTTATTCCACTTCGATTTAAGCGAAAAGTTAACGAAGGCAGTACTTATGCCAGAGAGGACTACTTGTTTGATTACAATAGCGGCTACGCATTAACTGTTCGTCAACTAGAGGAAGATGGACCTTTTTTAAAAGACACAGTGCCTTTAAAGCAATGTAGCCACGATGTATTGACAATGATTTACTATGCTCGTAATATTGACTTTGCCAATGTGGAGCTCAATGAAAAAGTGCCGATTAATATTTTTATCGACAATGCTTCTCACGGAAGTTATATTCGTTACCTAGGTAGAAAGCAGATAAAAGTTAAGGGATTAGGTACATTTAATACCATTGTTTTTTCACCTTTACTTATTGAAGGTTCTATTTTTAATGCAGGTGAGGACATGACAGTTTATGTAACCGATGATAAAAACCGCATTCCCATTTTAATTGAAACACCGATTTTGGTGGGCTCTATTCGCGCAAGAGTAAAATCAATGAAAGGCCTGAGACATCCGTTAGATTCAAAAGTAAGTGAAGAGGAATGAGTTAATTAATAATGACTAATTATTAATGCGAAATGACTAAAAAAACTTCCTAATAAACCAAAGAATTCCACTAATAACAATGGAAAGTAAAATCATGCTCGTTATGGGCATGTAAAAACTAAAGTTTTCCTTTTCAACTCTTATGTCTCCCGGAAGTTTTCCAAAAAAAGAAAATTTATTACCAAAAAAGTAAACAATCACTCCAATTAGAATAATGCCTATTCCAATGTAAATAATGTATTTCCCGCTCTCTTGCATTACAAGGATAATAGTCCTTCAATTTTTTCTGCTTTACGGTATCTTTCAATAATACTTTCTGCATCAAGCATTAATTCTTTAGCGCTAATGCTGAGGTAATTCCCTTTATGAGATTGTTTGATTTTTACTTCAGCTTCAGTGCCAAATAAAGCTTCTACTTGTGCGAGTTTTTTATTGTCTGCTTTAATAATAAATTTAAAAAAGTAAACTCTTGGCCATTTCCCGGCTTCATTGAGTTTGTCCTTTAGCGATTGAAACTTGTCATCTGCCATATTATTCCTCCCTTGGTAGTTCACTTACAACTTTGCGTAAGCTAATTAGTAAATTCATCTTATCTTTTTCCTTTTCTGCTTCAATCGCTTCTTCTAAATCGGCTTCAAGGTTAACAATTTCTTCGTGGTTAAAGCTGCTGTCGAAGTTTTCGACCACTGTAAGTGCTTCTAAGCAAACCATATAATCACCTTCAATGGCTTTTTTTACGAAAAGCGGTAAATGCGCTGAGCCGTCGATTGCAGACTGCCAAAAAGCGGCAATTAAGAAACTGTCGTAAAAAGCCATTTCTTTATTGTTGAGCGCTTTCACTAAAACATCAACACTACCCTGATCCTTTAAGTCAAATAAGAACTCTATGATGGCTGCCTCTACAGTAGGCTCATCAGTCTTTTTTAAGGTTTCAAGCATTGCTGCGAAGGTTTTGTTATTCCCTTCTTTGCGATTGCGCTGTATGGCATCTAAAACAATTTTTTCATCAGATGCTTGTAGGTCTTTTAAAATGCTTTTAATTTCTTTTGAATCTTCGGCCATTTAAATTGTAATTTTTGGCAAAGTTAAGAAGTTAAAAAAGGATTAACTCCATTAGAAAAAATGAACTCATCTAAAATAACTTTCCCTTTCTTTAATTTGGCGATTGTAATACTTCTTCATGGTATAACCAAAACTCAAGCCACCTAAAATCCATATCGGAATACTGATGAGTACTTTATTTAAAGTAACTGTTTCTTCCTTAATTAATGGAAATACAAAGTTCATAAACACGAACATAAAAAACGCCCAGCCCAAACCTTCTTTTATCCAACCTTTTCCGGCATAAGGGTTTTTGATTTCTGCAATTACTAATTCTTCAAACTTTTTAGCCTGATTTTTTAACCATTTTTCTTTGAGTGGCTTTTTATACCAAATCCACAAAGGAGATGTGATTACTATTATTATCCACGACCAAATGCTCCATAAACAAGGAATTGTTTTTCCGCAATTATCGCAGTATAAACCAAACCAGTTTCCAAAAGCGGTATTACTTTGAGGTGCCCATTTTTTGCTTTGGTGCAGTTGATTACAATGAGGGCAAGGAATGTAGCTACTTTCAAATTTTGATTTTCCGGATGTTTTGTTCAGCAGAGATAGTTTAGGGATACGCTGACCGAGCAGCAGCTCATTAATGACCGAACCCGGATTAATAATCCAAAAAAGGTGAGCCGGATGCCACCAACGATAAACTTTGTAGGCGTTTTTGTCGGCTAGGTCTTGCATAATGCTTTGTTTGCTAGCTTAAAATTACAAAAAAAGCGGCAAGTGTATTTTGCACTCGCCGCTGAAAACCGACTAAAAAAACTAAGAAGAACGCTCAACTCTCAATATCTCAATGGTTTTTTCACCATCATCAAAAGGCCATCTTATTTTGTCGCCAACCCTTCTACCGGCAACCGCTAAACCAATGGGACTAAGTATTGAAGTAGTTTTTTTCTTCTTTTTCGCCTTTTTGGGAATGCTAAAGTTGTAAACTTCTTCACTTCCATCATCGTGAAACTTCACTCTCACGCTGCTGCGAATATTCACAACATCCTCAGGGAGCTCTCTCCTCACAACTTGTTGAGCTTTCTTTAATTCTTTCAGCAAAATTCCTTCTACTTCTTTGCTGACTTCTTGTCGTATAATATGATTCTTAATGAGGTCGTAGACCCCAACAGTTAAAATTATTGGATTGTCCATTTTTTTAGATATTAGTCGCTTAATTACAACTATTTCCAACCCAAACATTGATTTATAAATCAACGGCAGTCAATGTAAATAAGCGATTTGAAAATAAATTAGGTGAAAACGGAAGTTTCCCTGCTTTGGGTTTAGCAGGGCTTAACCAATAAATTCCTTAGCGCTTTTTAGAAAAGCATCATCGTGAAGGTAAGCGTTAAGCTGAAAATAATTGAGTGAATATGCCTTCATTTCTTACAATGATTAACTTTCGGCTAAGTTAAGCATAAACTATCTATTTTTAAGTAATTTAGTCTTTCTTAAGAATTGAAATAATCATGAATTTTATTAAACCGATTGGCTTTCTATTATTTGTCACATTCACTTCTTTTTCGCCATTGCTTAAAGCGCAAAAGGTTTATGAAACAAACTTTAAAAGTGAAGCTGACCGATTGGTATTCGTTACTGATTTTAAGTCAGAAGCTGATTATTTAATTTACGAAACTGAATTCAAAAGTGAAGCGAAGAAAAGTAGCGGACTTTGGTTTTGGACTGATTTTAAAAGCGAAGCGGATTACTTGATTTATTTTACCAAATTTAAAAGTGAGGCAGATTGGCTCATCTATTACACCGACTTTAAAAGCGAAGCCGGAAAACAAGACTAGATTATGAAGAAAAGTTATTTAACCGATGCAATTTTTATCACTCTAACTACGATTGTTTTGTACTGAATATTATTTTAAATGTTGCCCAAAATTGCTCCTTGAAATTTATATCGGTCTATCAGCTGGCAAAGTCAGGTTACTACCTTATAACATTATATACTAGATCTAAATTCTAAATTAGCGTTAAATGGAGTTTTGACTTGAGTGAATGATGTTTTTATCTATTTTATGTTGATTTTCAGAGCATTACGGTTGAAGTGAAGCATGTTTTCAAAGTCCTGAAAGGACGGGATATCTTAGCGATGGATGCAATCCATCGAAAATGTAGGATGAAATGATAAAGAAGTCCTGAAGGGACGATGTCTAAAAATCAACTATATTAGCAGATTTTAAAACTAAAGTTATATGGGACAGTCACTAGTTCAAAATTACGTACACATTATATTTAGCACTAAAAATCATCAAAAGTTGATTGATGGTTCTATTGAAAATGATTTGTTTGCGTATTTAGGTGGATGTTGCAATGGTTTGGAATGTAAACCAATAAAAATTGGAGGTTATCTTGACCATGTGCATATCTTATGTAAGCTTTCAAAGAATGTAACTATAGTAGAACTGATGAAGAAAGTTAAATCGTTATCATCAAAATGGATAAAAAGCAAAGGGAGTGATTACCGACACTTTTATTGGCAAGATGGTTATGGTTCGTTTAGTGTTAACCCTAGTGAAGTGGATGTTGTTAGTGAGTATATTAGTAATCAATACGAACATCATCGAAATACAACATTTAAAGAAGAGTATCTGAAGTTTTTAAAAAAGTATAAAGTTGAATATGATGAAAAATACTTGTGGGACTAGTTATCTTTTTTCAATCTAAACCGTACCTCCGGCACTAATTTAATGAATAGTGTTTTATCCGATAGGACTAAAGTCCTATCCTAAGGTATGTCGCCCTTTCAGGGCTGAATGTTATAACTATGTTACTACATGTGTAAATTAAACTATTTCTGGCAGGGAGTTATACCGATTATTATTTTAAATGTAGCAAAAAAAAATACTCCTTTAAAGCTATACCTGTCTTTCAGCCGACAAAGACAATTATATACTGGTATTGTTAATCATTAATTAGCTTGACTGGCTGGAAAAATTGCAATATTATATTTTGATTCCAATTATAGCGGCTTACTACATTGGGAAATGGGTGGGAGTGAAAGGTAAAGGATAAACAAATATTTACTTTTCCTTGCCAAAACCACTATATAACTTCAAGCCTAAATTAATTCTAAAAAGGCGATTTTTAGCTTTAACATCAGCTTGGTGGCTTTTAGAAACAACATTTGACAAACCCAAATCATAATACAAACCTAAATCTACTTTTCCAAAGCTCACTCCACCACCTATACTTAAGCCATAGTCTGTTGATTTAATTGTGTCTTCGTTTTTATTTCCAATTTTAAGTTTGCCGGATTCATTTCTAGAGTCAAGGTTTTGGGCAAAGGAATTTTTTGATCCATAAGTAGAAGAAAACCGCCCTCCTAATGCAATGCCATAGTAGCCGCCAAGGGTGAAAAAAGGCTTTGCTTTCTCGCTGTTAGTCAACTGGTATTTAATCTGTAGAGGAAAGTCTAAGTAATGAATGCTTTTCAAATGAGTTCCACTGCTGCTCCCTCCTGAAAAGTAGTCGTCAGTGTTTTCTTCACGATATCCTTTTGAAGAAAATTGAGCTCCACTTTCGATAAAAAGTTGCTCATTTAATTGATATGAAAAAATGAAGCCAAGTGAAATTCCGACTTTCGATTTTCCTTTCGGAGCTTCTAATGAATCAAAGCGCTCCATATGCATGTTCGCTACTCCCAAACCAAAGTCAAATTTAACTTCAGTTTGTGCCTTAGTTTGTAAAGTATAAAAACCAATAAAACTTGCAAATAGGATTAATCGCTTAATCATTCGACTAAATTACTACATTCACAATCTTCTTCGGCACCACAATCACTTTTTTAGGTGTTTTGCCCTCCAACCATTTTTGCGAATTTTCGTGCTCCAAAACAGTTTTCTCAATTTCTTCCTTGCTGAGGTCTAGCGGTAACTCCAAGGTGAAACGCATTTTGCCGTTGAAAGAAATCGGATATTTATGACTGCTTTCCACCAAGTGTTTTTCCTCAAATTTGGGGTACTCAGCCTGACTTACACTCTCCGTATGTCCCATTTTTTGCCACAATTCTTCGGCAATGTGTGGTGCATAAGGTGCAATTAACACACAAAGTGGTTCCAAAATTTCGCGCTTTGAGCAGTTGAGGTCGTTCAACTCATTCACACAGATCATAAAGGCAGAAACTCCTGTATTGAATGAAAAACGCTCAATGTCTTCCGTTACTTTTTTAATGCATTTGTGCAGGGCTTTTAACTCTTCTACCGTTGCTTTTTCATCGCTGAGGTTTAAGTTGTTTTCGTCATCGTGGTACAAACGCCAGAACTTGCGCAAAAAGCGATGAACGCCTTCGATGCTAGCGGTGTCCCATGGTTTGGATTGCTCAAGGGGACCCAAAAACATTTCGAATAATCTCAATGTGTCTGCACCATATTCGGCTACAACATCATCAGGATTGATTACATTCCCATAGCGTTTGCTCATTTTTTGACCGTCTTCAGCTAAAATCATCCCCTGATTGATTAATTTCTGAAAAGGTTCTTCTACGTTTAAATAGCCGCGGTCTTTTAAAAACTTGCACCAAAAACGAGAGTACAACAAATGTCCGGTGGCGTGTTCTGCTCCGCCAAAATAGAGATCTACGTTTTTCCAATAATCCAAACTTGCTTGGTCAGCAAAACCGTTTGTGCGTTCGGCATCCATGTAGCGGTACAAATACCAAGAACTGCCTGCCCAACCCGGCATGGTGCTCGCCTCTAATGGGTTTCCATTGTAGCTCCAATCCTTAGCTCTCGCCAAGGGAGGTTCTCCATCTTCGGTGGGTAAATATTTGTCTACTTCCGGCAATTCCAAAGGCAATTTATCCTCGGGATAGGCTTTGGCGATGCCATTTTCGTAATAAATGGGAATGGGTTCTCCCCAATAACGCTGACGACTAAAAACCGCATCGCGCAAGCGGTAGTTGATTTTTCCGGCTCCAATGCCTTTTTCTTCAATGGCTTCAATGGCTTTGGAAATGGCTTCTTTTACCGACAAACCGTTTAAGAAATCGGAGTTGATTAATTTACCGTCTTTGCGGTCATCGGCACCTTGGCTCACATCTTGCCCTTCAATTACCGGAGGAATTTCCAAACCAAAACTGTTGGCAAAATCCCAGTCTCGCTGGTCGCCGCTAGGAACAGCCATAACTGCTCCGGTTCCATAACCGGCCAACACATAATCTCCAATCCAAATCGGGATTTTATTTCCGGTAAACGGATGAACCGCATAGGCTCCGGTAAAAGCACCGGTTACTTTTTTGACTTCCGTCATGCGCTCGCGCTCCGAACGGGCAGCGGCGTATTTTTGATAGTTGCCTACTTCTTCCTTTTGCTCGGCAGTGGTTAGTTCACTTACTAAATCGTGTTCCGGTGCCAAAACCATAAAAGAAACACCAAAAATGGTATCCGGACGAGTGGTAAACACTTCAATTTGCTCATTGCTATTTTCAACGGCAAAGCAGATGCTCGCTCCTTCGGATTTGCCAATCCAATTGCGCTGTATTTCTTTAATGGCATCTGACCAATCAATTTGCTCAAGACCTTGCAACAAACGCTCGGCATAAGCAGTGATGCGCATGCTCCACTGCTTCATCTTTTTGCGTTCTACCGGATGACCGCCACGCTCAGAAACACCGTCTTTAATTTCGTCGTTCGCCAAAACCGTTCCCAAAGCAGGACACCAGTTCACATAAGAATCCGCCAAAAAAGCCAAGCGATAATCCATTAAAATATCGGCTTGTTCTTTTTCGTTTTTATTTTTCCACTCATCGGCGGTAAAATTCAAATCGCTATCAGTATGTGCATTTAAATTTTCAGTTCCTTGCTTTTCAAAATGCGCAATGAGTGTTTGTATGTCTTCAGCACAGTCTGCAGCTTTGTTGTACCATGAATTGAACAATTGCAGGAAAATCCATTGCGTCCATTGGTAATATTCGGGATTTGAAGTGCGCACCTCTCGATCCCAATCAAAAGAAAAACCAATTTGGTCGAGTTGTCGGCGATAAGTATTAATGTTCTCTTCTGTCGTAATTTTAGGATGCTGTCCGGTTTGTATGGCGTATTGCTCGGCGGGCAGGCCAAAAGAATCGTAGCCCATAGGATGCAACACATTAAAGCCTTTGTGGCGCTTGTATCTGGCGTAAATGTCAGAGGCAATATAACCGAGTGGATGCCCTACATGCAAACCCGCTCCCGAAGGATAAGGAAACATATCTAAAACGTAAAACTTGGGTTTTTCGCTTTGATCAAATGCCTTAAAAGTTTTGTTTTTAGCCCAATAGGCTTGCCATTTTTTCTCAATTTCCGGAAAATTATACTCCATGTCAATCTCGATTTCCTTTTTGTGTGGCAAAAGTAATTGATTAATGTAAGAGTTGCGGGTGGCTAGTACTAATTTAATCTTTGAAATGTAATGTAAAGGATTGAAGCAAAAATTATAATTACTAATGACCAATGATTAATTACCCAAAAGCCAAATCTCTCTAATCTTTTTTAAAACATTAAGGGCATTAAGAAGTTTAGAGAATTAAGCATTCCTCATTAGCTTATTTCCAATTAAAACTTAATGAAGTCCTTAATCTACCTTCATTTCTTAATGTTGAAAATAAAAAAAGCCAAGAAGACAACTCCTTGGCCTTTGGTGAGAATAATTAGTCGTTTCTACCGCTGAATAATCAGCTTCTCCGTTTGGCGGAAATTATTCGTTTCAATCTTCAAAAAATACAAACCTTCAGCCAGTTCGTCTACTGAAAATTGCTTTTGATTTTGTAGTCTTTTGACCAATCGACCATTGATGTCGTAGAGTAAGACCTCAAACTGAGTTTCTTCAAATTCTAAATTCACAGTTCGGGCAGCGGGGTTTGGGAAAAGCTTGAAATCGTTTTCCGTTTTTAATTTATTCTGCTCAATTGAGGTGAAAATGTTATTGTCGTAAAAGTCCTGAACCGTATCGCTTACTAAAAGCAATTTAGCAACCGGATCGCTGATGTGTTGACTGCTATCATCATCTCTTGCAAAAACGTAAGCGTAGTCAAATTCAATCATATCTCCATGATACAATTGCGAAGGCGTATTTGGGCCACCAATTATTCTGCGGTCTCCGGGAGAATTAGGATAGCTGCTGCCAATTACACAGGGATTTGATTCCGTCCATTGAGTGGTGTCGTTAGTTAGGGTTGGGTTTCCACTAAACATGTATTTTGTAGTTTGGTTAGTGTCGACACAGAAATTATACCCATCTCCACTGAAATAAGTTGATTGTCCGTTTTTCCAATGATTTCTTTGATTGTTTGCTATATCAGATAAATTTCTTGGGTCTCCATTGACTCCTGAACTATTATTAAAGTAGAGTGAATGTCTTATATCATAATTTAAAAACTGAACTGCTTGTGTAGCTAATTTAACTCCATATCCATTATTACCAAAATAATTTTCATCAAGATTGTCTCCATTATATGCATAGAAAATGTTTTTAGTTGTATCTGTACTAACGTAATCGTCTACCGGATAGCCTATATCAAAGTCTGCATAAACAGAGATTTTAAAGTCATTATGGTCGTCAGCAGAGGAGTTTGAGCGATTGTACAACTTTACATTCACAAAAACAGTATTGGCAATGGCTTCTGTTGAATGGTTAAATGCGTATAGCATCATGTGCATTTCTACTTTAGCAGATTTTGTGTAAATAGTTTCATTTGGATTAATAATAGAATCATTTGGACGGTAGTCGTTTGCAATTAAATAAACGGCTTGGTCTCCTTTTATAATTGGGTACTCTCCATCATTGGGTTCGTAAATATTGTCATTGTCTAAATCGGCATAAGGTGCTAAATTTTGAACTGTATTGCTGTTGCCATTGCCCGGCCAATCGAGAATTTCAGCAGGAGCCGAGTAGTTAGGACTGTTCCAGTTTTGTATATGATAATCAATGCTGTCTTGATTAACTTTCCACAAGCGTTGGAACTGCATGGAGTTCTCACTTTGTTGGTTGATGATGTCCACCGGTCCGATATTGAACATATTTTGATTCCCATAAATTTCGTAGGAGCCTGCAATTTCAGGGCTTCCATTTTTTTGACCCACCGAAGTAAACCAAAGTGCAGATGAATAAATAGTGTAGCTATTGGAGTTTTTGGGAACTTCAAAGGCAGCTCTTTGATTCACTTTGTCTTGAAACAACTCTCCATTGGCGTGAATTCTTGCTCTAACGTTTCCAATATCTAAGTGGGTGAAAGGTTGTGCTTCGGCATTCTGCATGATTGCTAAAAGGCAGATTAGAAAGTAAATTGCTTTTTTCATAAGATTTGGTTTTTAGTTTCTTAATAAACACTCTCAGAAACTTAAACGTTGCCTGAAGATGAATTCTCCCTTTGAAAAATACTCAATTCACAGTAGTGTGATTTCAGTTTTTACCGTGAGGGAAATGAAATACTAAACACTCAGCTTTGTACTGTTGATTTTAAGATTGAAAAAAATTCACAGATGAAAACAGCCGAAAAAAATACTACCACAAATTGTTTGCTTGTTCTTGTCAACTGTTTTGCAGAGCATGGGAGTGATTCTTCCATGCTCAAAACAGACTTTTGGGCAATTAAAAGTAAGATAGAAAAGAAATACAAAGTAAATCTGAGGCCGGAAGATATTCTCCAAGGTGAAGAGGCAAGTTGGGAAGTAGTACGCGACCGAATGGAAGAGTACTTACACTTGTCTTATTTGCGTCCTGGAAGCTTGAAGGTTTTTTATTATTCTCCGGTTTCAGATTTTTTTAATGAATTTAATCATGATCAAAACCTGATTAATTTTTACGATTGCAGTGTAAATAAGGAACAATGGCGTGATTTAGTCAATTGCTTTCCGGAGTCGTTCAAATTGAGCTTTGAAAAAATTGAAATTTGTGAGCCAAGCTCGGTAAATAACATTCCTATGAACTTAAAGAGTTCTGCTCACTATTCTTTGCTAAAACAAACAGCATAAAAATAGACCGCTGCGCTTTTAGAAGATAGATGTTAGATTGCTTCGCTGATAGAGGGAAGTAAGTTAAAAGTGCCTGAAGTAAAAAGTTGAAAGTTTTTTTTAGAGTTTAGAATATAGAAGCAAGACCGCTTCGCTGCAAGAAACAAGAAGTTAGAGGTACTTAAAGTTAAAAGTTTTTTAACTGCAAAGGACACTAACCTAGCCTAGCGGTTGGCAGGGCTTACTCAAATGACTCAAAGCATTAGCATTTTAATTAATAATTAGCGAATTAAGAACCAATTCTCGCCTCAGCGAGACAGTTTCAAAGTTTCTGCCTTCATATTTCATATTTTTAAAGAGTGCCCGGGAAAAATGAATTAACTGAAATACTTTTGGCGACATTTTTGACAAAAATGATGACAAAAGTGGGTATGGAGCACTATTTTTTTGCCATTAAGAACATGAAGGTTTTAAGGAAGTTATTAAGTAGAAGCAAGGTATTTAACCTCAAAGGACGCTAAGTTCGCGCAAAGAACTCAAAGTATAGATGCTACTGCAAAAGCTGGCGAGACATAAACCTAATCTCGCTCCAGCGAGAAAGTTTCAATGTTTCCTCTTTCACATTTCGTATTTTTTAAAGACATTTTGCACCAAAATGATGACAAAAGTGGGTATGGAGCACTATTTTTTTACCATTAAGAACATGAAGGTTTTAAGGAAGTCATTAAGTTTTTAAAAGCATGGTTCTTACTGAGAAGGCTAAGGTTGTGCAAAGTGCCTCAAGAGTTTCTTTTCCAACATTAGCCTGCTAGTTAGTCACCTAATCTCGCAACAGCGAGAAAGTTTCAGCTTTCACTGTTTCACATTTCATATTTATAAAGACAGTTTCAATGTTTCCTCTTTCACATTTCACCTTTCAAAATATACTCATATTTCGGTAGTGTATTTTTTGAATATTTAGTTGATATTTGATGCTTTAAATAAAATTGCATGAAAGCTAGTCAATTAAAATATAGACTGAATAAAATTATTTTTATATATTGGATACGCTTTAAAAAGTGGATTTATGGGTGGTAAAAACGATGTTAAGAAAGTAAATACAAACCTAAAATAATAAGACTATGAACGATTGGGCAATAGAAACCACTGAGAATTTTGACGGTAAAGGATTTTATGTGATTATAGAACATTATTTAGATTATAAATATATTAAAAATAATGTGTGTAATATTGATGAGTATCCTAGAATGGACCTCTTAGAAGAAGTAGACCTTGAAGGTGTTGAGGTTGTATATGAGGTTATTGTTGAAGAAGATAATGACGGTCAAAGAATTCTAGTCTCACCTAAAGAAGAAGATAAAGTTACTTCAGAAAGTGGTAGTTCAAATGGTTTAATTTTGGTTGTCAAAGAGCTTACCGATGGGGTAGCGCTTCTAGGTCACACGAGATCAAAAGGGAAGTTGATAATGCGAGATAAAGACATAAAAGCATAAAATGGTAAAGTATTGGTTGGGTGCATTCTTCTTTCTACTTGTATGCTGCTGCAGCAGTGCTTATGCGAATGTAGCTAACAAAGAGTTGAGTTGGGAAGAAATCAAAGAAAAGTATTTTGAGATAAAAGAATCAAATGCTAGCAAAAGCGAAAAGTTATCCCAATTATTAGCTCTTTATAATGCAAGTCCACAGCCAATTGACACCTCTGCTTACATTACTTTATGTGTTAAAATTGGAAATACATACTCTGTTATTGGTCACTACGAAGAGGCACTTCAATACTATTATAAAGCCCAAAAAATTATTGAAAAGATTGGAGCATTAAAGCTGTTGTCTTTTGCACAGTATAATGCCGGTATGGTGCACTATTACATCAATAACTATGAAAAGGCAAGCTATTATGCAAAACAATCTTTAAAAAACCTTCTAGAGTATGATGGGCAGGAGGATGACAATTATGAGGATATCTTTAATAAGTATCAAATAGGAGATGTATACAACTTACTTGGCTTAATTTATTTTGATCAAGGTATAGATGATTCAGCTGATTACTATCTAAACGAAGCGCTTGAGCATTATCGAAATGCCCCAATAGTAGATGAGGTAGCTGTACTTAGTGTCAATGATAATTTAGCGCAACTATATGAATTCACTAATCGACCACAAAAGGCTATAGAAAGTTATGAATGGTCATTAGCCACATATATAAAAGATAGTTCATACTACGATATTGCTTGGAATGCTAATCACTTAGCAGCAGTTTATTCCCAAATCGACAATAAGGAAAAAGCGCTGGAGTATATGCAGATGGCTAAAGAGGCAGCAGAGAAAATGGCGTATTTGGATGTGAAGAAAGATGTTTACAAAACAGCCTTGGCGGTGTACTCTAAATATAAAATTACGGATAGTTTATCGTCTGCGCTTAAGAGGTTTACTCAGCTAAATGACTCACTTGTAAATGAGAAGGTTTCTGAGAACTTACACGAGATTGAAACACGCTATCAAGTGGAAAAAAAAGAAGCTGCCTTGCAAATGAGCTTAGAGAAAAGTAGCCGCTTAAATACAGAATTGGAAAACCAACGACTTTGGGCAACGGTAATGCTTATCGGATTAGGTGTTTTAGCCATTTTAACAGCTTTTATTTATTATTATTTGCGACAGAAAAGAAAAGTTGCAGAGTTAGAATTAAACATTAAGGAAAGGCAGTTGGATGAATTGATGCAAAGCCAGGAGTCAAAAGCTTATGCCGCTATGTTGCGCGGGCAAGATCAGGAAAGGGAGCGAATAGCTCAGGATTTGCACGATCGTTTGGGAGGTACTTTGGCAGCCTTAAAAATGTCCTTGAGAAGAAAGGAAAACAAAGTGAGCGAAGAAGATTTGGAAATTGTAGATGAGGCAGTGCAAGAAGTTCGAAATATTGCGCACAATTTATCTTCCGGATTAATGCAGAAGTACGGTTTAAATCAAGCCTTGCAACAATTGAAAAGCACAGTTGAAAAAAGCGGAGGACTTAAGTTTAATGTCTTTTTACATCCAAAAATCTCAATTCTAGGACAAGGGGTAGCGGTTGAGCTATACCGAATTGTGCAAGAGTTAGTGAACAATACCATTAAACATGCACAAGCGACTGAGGTGAGCTTACAAACTAACTTTGATGGCAATACTTTTAATCTGATTTACGAAGATAATGGGAAAGGCTTTTCACCAAGTGATGTGAAAAGTGGAATTGGATTAGAAAATATTAAAGCACGCGTAAAACGAATGGGTGGAACCTTGCACATTGATGCTGAAAAAGGTAGAGGGGCTATTTTTATAATTGAATTAAACAAAGGATAAGATGATTAAAGTTGCCATAGTAGACGACCACCGTTTGTTTCGGCAAGGACTTTCAGTAATACTTGCCTCAAAGGAGTCAGTTGAGGTAGTGGGGAAGTACGAATCTGCAATTGAGCTGCTAAAAGCATTGCCCGATTTAGAGGTGGATTTAATTTTACTGGACATTGATATGTCCGAAATGGACGGAATAACTGCTGCTCCTGAAATTTTTAAGATAAAGCCGACTGTTAAAGTAGTGATTTTAAGCATGCATTTAAGTAGTCACAAAATTCAAGATGCGGTGGCTGCTAAAGTTCATGGTTATTTGCTAAAAACCAGTAGCGATGAGGAGGTGGTAGCAGCCATTGAGCAAGTAATGTCGGGCAAGGACTATTTCTCTAAGGAAGCGCATGAACAATTGGTGGAAAGCTTTAGGGCTAGAGATGAAGGGCAGGAAGTAGAACTTACCCCTCGGGAAATTGAAATCCTAAAGTTGGTTTGTGAAGAAATGAACTCTCAGGAAATTGCTGAAAAGCTATTTATATCAGTACATACTGCTGAAACGCATCGCCGCAACTTGCTCAGTAAGACCGGCTGTCGAAATTCAGTGGGTCTTGTCAGGTTCGCAATGGATAGGGGGTATTGTTAGTTTTAATTAAGAATTAAAAATTAAGAGAGAAGAGTTTCTTGAAAATATGAAATAGGAGGCATGAAACGTTTTCGCGAGAAGTAGTGATTTATTCGCTGACTTTTGTTGAAGCGAAAACTAATTCGCGAAAATCAGCTTAATCAGTGTCATCCGTGTTCTATTGAATATAAAAAGAGAAGAGAAAGTGGAGTATAGATTGAATTTCAAACTTAAAAGTCAAAATTCGAGAACGAGAAATTACTTTTTTGTTATGAAAATGAATTTACCTTAATAAAACTCAAGAGGTCTTTCCTTCGACTTTGTTTCGTCAAAGCTCAATACAGGCATTCAGTAAAGTCCTGCCTTCATTGAGGAAAGAAAAATCAAAATACTTTGAGCCTTAGAATGAATTAATGTTGGTTATAGAACCAATCTGCAACAAACTAATTGAACAATTTCTCCTTTACATTATTGATGGGTAAAGGTAGTGGTTGATATAAAATGGTTGCTTTTAAGGGAATTTAAAGTTGAACTTTTATTCAGTTATTTACTACAAACTTCTTAAAAAACCCATTTACTTTTAAAAAGTAATATCCTTTTGGTAGTGCTTGTATGTTTAATTTCATTTTGGTCGAATTAACTATTCCCACCATAACTGTTTGACCGGAAATATTGATTACTTGATATGTTTCTCCTAACACACTTTGATCCGTATCAATAAATAAATTGTCGTCAGCAGGCACAGGGTAAATATTAGATATTACAATCCTTTCTTCAGGCATTCCAACTGCTTGCAGCCTTATTGTGTCTGAATAAGAAACATGTGTTGCTGGAGTAGTATAGTCATTTCGGGTTAATCGATAATTGTATGTTGAGCCGGCTTGAATTGAAGTGTCAATGTATAGAGTGTCAGCAGAAAATCCTTGAATATTAATATTTATCGTATCATAGCCATTATTGGCTACTTGTCTTTCTAAAGTCTGACTAATAACAGGGTGACAAGTGCTCCTTGATTTCTGAAATTTATTATTCCAAGAAATGCGAATACTAGGCATTGATGTAGTTTGAAGCAGTGCCTGTAAGCTAAGGTCATCAAAAACAATTGAGCACCCACCTTTATTTTGTTCAATTGGCTTTCTCTTTTTCTCAAGCTCCCCTTGATTTGATTGTGCAAAAAGTGAAAAATTAATAAGAAATAGTATTGAGTAGAATAAAGGTTTCATCTTGTTAGTTTTGTATAAAAGTAGTAAAAATTTTCTAAGTCACTTATTTTACTTCACTTAAAAACCTGATTTTAAACCCAAATCAAATTCTGTAGTTTCATTTATTGCTTAGTAAAATTAGTTTCAGAAACTCAGTAGGCTTGTTGCACCATGCAATGGATCGGGGGTATTGTTAGTTTTAATTAAGAGAGAAGAATTTCTTAAAAATATGAAATAGGAAAGCGGAAACATTGAAACGTTTTCGCGAGAAGTAGTGATTTTTTCGCTGACTTTTGTTAAAGCGAAAAATAATCCGTGAAAATCAGCTTAATCAGTGTCATCCCTGCTTTCAGCAGGCAGGTGCGTTCTATTGAATATAAAAAGAGAAGAGAAAGTGGAGTATAGATTGAATTTCAAACTTAAAAGTCAAATTCGAGAACGAGAAATTACTTTTTTGTTATGAAATGAATTTAACTTTTCCTTCCTCTAAAAATTTCAGTCACTTTTAGCCTAAATCGCCAAACCCTTTATTCCAAACTTCAATTAAATTCAGCAATTCATCTTTTCCTGCTTTTGTTGTTGAGGAGGTGTACATCATGATTGGCAGTTCTTCCCAGTTTTTGAGTAGCTCCTTTTTGTAGGCAGTAATGTTTTTGTTGAGCGCTGAGCTAGAGAGTTTGTCCACTTTTGTAAAAACAATCACAAATGGAATTCCTTTTATTCCCAACATCTCCATAAAATCTAAGTCTACTTTCTGAGCTTTATGTCGGGAATCAATCAGTACAAAGGTGTAAATAAGGTTTGAGCGGCTAAAAAGGTACTTTTTAATAAAGCCATCCCACTTTTCTCTCAGTTTTTTAGAGACTTTAGCGTAACCATAACCCGGCAAATCAACTATGTACCATTCATCGTTGATTAAAAAATGGTTAATGAGCTGAGTTTTCCCGGGAGTAGCTGAGGTTTTTGCGAGTTTGTTGCGCTCACAAAGCATATTGATCAAGGAAGACTTTCCCACATTGGAGCGACCGATAAAGGCATACTCGGGCTTGTCGGGAGCAGGACATTTTTCAATGTCAGTATTGCTAATGACAAATTCTGCAGTTTTAATCTTCATAATAGTAAAATGACATTAAACCTTTCGGCTTAGCCATTCATTTAAAATGGCATTAAATTCCGTAGGGTGTTCCATCATGGCTGCATGCCCACACTTGTCTATCCAATGTAGTTCAGAATCCGGTAAATGTTTATGGAATTCCTCAGCAACATCCGGTGGAGTAATGTTGTCATTTTTTCCCCAAATTAAACAAGCCGGCATTTTAAATTTTTCTAAATCTTCAGCCATATTGTGTCGAATTGCCGATTTAGCCAAAGCTAAAATTCGAATAAGCTTATTTCGGTCATTTACTATCTTAAAAACCTCATCAACCAGCTCATCGGTGGCTACTTTAGGATCGTAAAAAGTAACCTCTATTTTTTTGCGGAGGTACTCCTTGTCTTCACGACGAGGAAAAGAACCACCAAAGGCGTTTTCATACAAGCCGGAGCTTCCGGTTAACACCATAGAATGTACTTTTTCGGGAATGTCTAAAGCGCAAATTAAAGCAATATGGCCACCCAAGGAGTTTCCTAAAAGAGTAACATCCTCTAATTTTTTGTGTTCAATAAATTGCTTTATGTATTTTGCCATACTACCTACGCCAGTTTTTACTAAAGGCAGACTGTAAAGTGGCATAATTGGCACAATTACCCTGTACTTTTTCGAAAAAGTTTCAATGACATCGGCAAAGTTGCTCAAGGCGCCAAATAATCCGTGAAGTACTACAATGGTGTGACCTTCACCTTTCTCCAAGTATTCAAACTTTCCTTCTTTCTTAATGTACTGCTCGTGACTCATGGTTTCGTTTCTGTGTTCAAAATTACTTATTTCGTCCCTTCAAATAAATTTTTTCAGCTTAGATAAGACTTTCTTATACAAACTTAGTTCATATAACGCTCCTTAAACCAGAGTTTAAAAACCGGATCGAGAAACTCAATTTTTTTATTAAAAGAATCTATGATTTCTTTTTTTTCAAGTGCTTCTTTTATTCTAGTTACATTACTTGAAGAGCCTAGTTTGTATTTTGTTATTACTTCATTGGCGTGAAAATTAATTTCACCCATAACTAAAGCTTCCAGAAAGTTGATTTGTGTGTTACTTAACTGATCAACTTCTTTACTGTATATAATTGTATTCTGATTGAGTAAGTCGCTTTTAGCTTCTTCGAATATTTTTTTTGTCGCCTTTTGTTCTGTTCGCAGCCAGCACCAGAGTGAAAGTTGTTGAACATAATAGGGGTGATAATCTACTGCATTTACAATCATCTGACAAAGATTAGATTTGATGCTTTTATTACTCTCTTCAAACTTCTTTTGAATGAATGGAATCCAAGCCTTGCTTTCAATTTTTTCCAAAAAGATAACATCGCCAAATTTGTAAAAAGGCATGCTTTGACTCTGGAAGAGTTCCATCATCAGGTGTTTCTTGCTTCCGTAAATACAATAACTAACATTCTTGTGTTCTTGCCAAATCGAACGCAGTCTTTGCTGGAAAAGCAATGGGTCATCAAAGCGACTCACATTTTGAAATTCATCAACGCAAAGCACGATTCTAACTTTCTTTTCTTTGGCCACTTTCTCCGCCAAATGAAGTACCTCTGAGTAATTTTTTTTTAAATCTTCCCATTCAAATCCCAGTTTGAAATCACTTTGCGGATCAAGACCCATGCTAAGCTTTGGGGTGAGTGCTTTGAAAAATTGCCGAGCTGTTTTTACCCACTCTTCCCAATGAGATGAGGTTTTTTTGATTATTTCATCGACCAATAGGTGATAAAATTCATCTTCATTCTTTATTTGGAAAAGATCAACAAAACAGAAGATTAAATTTTCTTTCTGACAATCAATTTGAAGCTGCTTCATTAAAGATGATTTTCCCCAACGTCTGGGAGAAATCAAAATGGTGTTTAGTCCACCGCTTAAATTGGTCTTTAATCGCTTGCGTTCCATTTCACGATTAACGAAATAGCTTTCGGATACAACTTCTCCAAATTCAAAAGGCAGTTTCATAGATTCAAATGTACTTACTTTTTAAGGATCTCACAACTTAGTGTGTCGCATAGTTGTGTGTCGCAACTTTGTGAGTTTTGATTAGGCCATTTTCGATTAAAGCTTCCCCACTTTTTATTGAGTTTTAAATCCTTGTTATTGTGGTATTTGAGAAAAGTGGTTCTTCAAAAAACCAAAAAAGTTTTCAACAAAGTGGTAAAAAGTGGTAAATTGTGGTAAAATAATGTATATTTTTGAACTCAAATTGCTGAAAACCACGCCGGACAAGCCTTATGACGAATTTCATTGGAGAATTTGATTGCAAACTGGATGCGAAGGGTCGCTTGATGATGCCCTCCGGTCTGCGTAAGCAATTGGATCCGGCGAACAAAGAAACCTTTGTGATTAATCGAGGTTTTGAGCCTTGTTTGGTGCTTTACCCGAAGAATGATTGGGAGCGAATTAGTGCCGAGGTGAATCAGCTAAATCAATATGTAAAAAAGAATAGGGAATTTATTCGCTATTTCTATAGAGGTGCAACGGAGTTGGCTTTGGATGGAAATGGGCGAGTTCTTCTGCCTAAAAGATTGCAACAATACGCCGGTGTGGAAAAAGAGGTGGTGTTGTTTGCTTACTCTGATAGAATTGAGGTTTGGGATAAAGATAAGTACGAAGGCTTGTTGACGGATGAGCCGGAGGATTTTGCCAACCTTGCTGAAGAAGTAATGGGGAATGTGAATCAAAAAACGGGAGGTGAGGATGGAGTATCATAAACCGGCATTGCTCAAAGAGACCATCGATGGGTTGAGCCTCCAGCCAAGCGGAACTTATGTAGACGTGACTTTTGGCGGCGGTGGACATTCGTCGGAAATTCTTAAACGGCTTTCTTCTCAAGGAAAGCTGTTTGCTTTTGATCAAGATCCTGAGGCGGCTGATAATGTAATGGAAGATGATCGCTTGACTTTTATTCAGCAAAATTTCAGTTTTCTGAAGAATTTCTTAAAAATGTATCGAGCCATTCCAGTGGATGGAGTTTTGGCGGATTTTGGTGTTTCTTTTCATCAATTCGACCAGGCGGAAAGAGGGTTTTCATTTCGCTTTTCAGGGCCTTTAGATATGCGTATGGATAAAAAACGTCCGCTTACGGCTGCTAAGGTTTTAAATGAATATGAGAAAAGTCAACTGCTTTACATTCTTAAAAACTATGGGGAGTTGAGAAATGCACAGAAGGTGGCGGATAAGATTGTGGCTCATCGTGAAAATCATGCATTTGAAACCATTGATGATTTAAAAAATCTTTTGCAAGAAATGGTGCCGGAGAAAGTGCAGCATAAGTTTTTAGCTCAAGTTTTTCAAGCCATTCGCATAGAGGTAAATGAAGAGCTGAAGGTGATTGAGCAGTTTTTGGAACAATCGGCTGAAGTGTTAAAAGTAGGTGGAAGAGTAGCGGTGATTACTTATCATTCTTTAGAAGATCGCTTGGTGAAAAACTTTTTTCGCAGCGGAAATTTCGAGGGTAAACTCAATAAAGATTTATACGGAAATATAATCCGGCCATTAGAGCCGGTGAATCGAAAGCCAATTGTGCCTTCGGCAGAAGAGGTGAGTGAGAATAACAGGGCGAGAAGTGCAAAGTTGAGAATTGCAGAAAAACGGGAGGTAGCATGAATCGATTAAAAGAGGAAATAGAGAAAGAGGAACCAAAAGTTGAAAATGCTTCAAAGTCGGTGAGCGGAGTGAAGGATGTTTTGTCCGGAAACTTTTTGTCGAAAGACTCTGTGGTGAATGTATTGCCCTTTTTGTTTTTCCTCACTTTTTTGGGGATTTGCTATATCGCCAATGGGTATCAGGCGGAAAAGCTAGTACGCAGGCTTTATAAAATGAACAATGAAATTAAAGAATTGCGCTCTGAATACATTACTAATAAATCGGATTTAATGTATGTGAGTAAGCAGTCGCAAGTAGCGAGAGCAACAAAAGATATTGGTTTGAGAGAGTTGGTTTCTCCCCCAAAAAAAATTGTCATCAGTGAAGATGAGAAAGAAGAGATATTAAATGACTGAAGTTAAAAAAGACATAGCGTGGCGAGTTTATTTGCTCTACTTCTTGGTTTGCCTTTTTGGTCTGGCCATTATTGGGAAGGCTGTGGCTATTCAGTTGTTCGAAGGTGATGAGTTGAAGAAAAAGGCACAGAGCTTAACGCTTATAGAGCGAAATATCGAGGCGGTTCGCGGAAATATTTACGCAACCGACGGCAGTTTGTTGGCAACCTCTATACCTATTTATGAGGTGCGTTTTGATCCAAATTCAGGGGCTTTAGATGAAGAGTTTTTTTACGCTAATGTTGATTCTTTAGCATGGCATTTAAGCAAGTTGTTTAAAGATAAGTCGATGGCAGCTTATCGAAAAAGCTTGGTTCATGCACGCAACAATGGAAGTAGATATCATCTTATTCAACGAAATGTAAAGTATCCTGAGTTAAAAGAGCTTCAAGAGTTTCCCATTTTTAGAGCCGGAAAATACAAGGGAGGTTTGATTGTTCACCAACAAAATAAAAGAGAACGACCATTTAAGTTGCTGGCTGCTAGAACGATTGGTTACGAGCGAGAGGATGTGTTGCCTGTTGGTTTAGAAGGGGCTTATAGCGATGTTTTGAGTGGAGTTGACGGAAAGCGTTTGATGCAAAAAATTGCCGGTGGGGTTTGGATGCCTGTTGGCGATGAAAGTGAAATCGAACCGGAAGATGGCAGAGATATTTACTCAACCATTGATGTGAATCTGCAAGATGTTGCTGAAAGTGCGCTATTGAAACAATTGCAAATGCACAAAGCTGACCACGGTTGTGTGGTTTTAATGGAAGTTGAAACCGGAGAGATAAAAGCCATAGCTAACTTAAAAAGAACTTCTGGCGGAGGTTATTATGAAAGTTATAATTACGCAATTGGAGAAAGTACTGAACCAGGTTCTACTTTTAAACTGCCGGTTTTAGTGGCAGCTTTAGAAGATGGTTTTGTAGATATGGATGATATTATCGATTGTGGCGATGGCTCAAAACAATACTATGATCGCACCATGTACGACTCCAATTACGATGAAGGCGGTTGGGGAAAAATTACTGTTCAAAGAGTTTTTGAGGTTTCCTCAAATATTGGAATGGCAGAAATTGTGAGCAAAGCTTATGGTCAGCATCCTCAAAAGTTTATCGATCGACTGGATAAAATGAGCTTGCGCGATCCCTTGAATATAGAAATAGCTGGAGAGGGAAAGCCTTACATTAAAAATACTGATGCCAATAGTTGGTCGGGAATTTCTTTGGCTTGGATGGCTCATGGTTATGAGGTAAAACAAACACCACTTCAAATTCTAACATACTACAATGCCATTGCAAATGATGGAGTAATGGTAAAGCCAAGGTTTGTAGAGAAAATTACAAAAGGTAGGAAGGTGATTAAAGAAGTGGAAACGGAAATCATAAACCCTAGAGTTTGCTCAAAGGAAACGATTAATAAAGTAAGAAAAGCATTAGAGGGTGTAGTAGAAAGCGGAACAGCAGCTAATCTTCGAAATGCGGATTATAAAATTGCCGGCAAAACCGGTACAGCTCAGATCGCCAACAAAAACTATGGTTACAGTTATAACTCTAGGGTGAGTCACCAGGCTTCATTTGTGGGATATTTTCCGGCTGATAATCCTCAGTATAGTTGTATTGTGGTGGTAAATGCACCTTCTCAATATGTGTATTACGGAAACTTAGTAGCCGGGCCCATTTTTAAAGAAGTAGCCGATAAGGTTTATGCCAACAGCTTGGATATGCATGAGGAGCTAAAAAAGCAGGAAAACTTCTTGGCTTCTTCTGCTATTCCTTACTCTAAACATGGCGAAAAAAGAACCATTGAAAAGGTGTTTAAGGAATTAGGTGTGCCGGTGATTTCAAAAGCTAAAGATGAGGACTGGATAGTTACCGAAACCAAAGATACAGCTGTGGTTATCGATGAAAGAAGAATCACTGAAAACTTAGTTCCCAATGTAGTTGGAATGGGTTTGAGGGATGCAGTTTACTTGCTCGAAAATCAAGGGTTGAGGGTAGATGTGAAAGGCAGAGGAATGGTGAAAAGCCAATCCTTGCAAGCCGGCAGTAGAGTGCAAAGAGGTCAAAAAATTCAAATTGAGTTATCGTAGATGAAAGTATTAAAAGACATATTGTATAAAGTTTCTATTCAAGAGGTAGTAGGCGATACTTCGGTTGAACTGGATCACTTGACTTTTGATTCTAGAGAGATTTTACAAAATTCTTGCTTTTTTGCCAGAAGAGGAACTCAAAACGATGGGCATGCATTTATTGAACAAGTAGTAAATGATGGTGCAAAAGCCATTATTTGTGAAGACTTGCCCGAGAAGTTAAAAGAAGATGTTTGCTACGTTCGAGTTTCAGACTCTGCGGAAGCATTAGCTATTTGTGCCGCAAACTTTTATGATAATCCATCGGCTAAGTTGAAATTGCTTGGCGTAACGGGTACAAATGGTAAAACAACGATTGTGAGCTTGCTACACCAACTATTTTCTATGTTGGGTTACAAAGCGGGATTGATTTCTACGGTAGTAAATAAGATAGGAAATGAAGAAGTGAAATCAACGCACACTACTCCAGATGCTATACAGATTAATAAATTAATGGACAAAATGGTGCTGGAGGGCTGCACACATTGTTTTATGGAGGTGAGCTCTCATGCTGTTGCTCAACATAGAACTACAGCTTTGCAATTCGCAGGGGGTGTTTTTACGAACATTACACACGAGCATTTAGATTTTCACAAAACCTTCAAAGCTTACTTAGAAGCCAAAAGAGGATTTTTTAATCAAATCCCAAAAGGGGCTTTTGCACTTTCTAATAAAGACGATAAAAACGGTGAAGTAATGCTGCAAGAAACAGCAGCCAACAAATATTACTATGCACTTAAATCGCAAGCAGATTATAAAACAAAAGTGCTGGAAAGCAACTTTACAGGTTTAAACCTAAAATTAGATGGAAATGACTTTTGGAGTCCGTTAATTGGGCATTTTAATGCATATAACTTAACAGCAGTTTATGCCGCTGCACATTTACTAGGAGAAGATAAATTAGAAATTTTAACTGCATTGAGTACACTGCAGCCTGTTGCCGGAAGATTTCAGTATGTCAACATCAACCAAATTGCGGGAATAGTTGACTATGCTCACAGTCCGGATGCACTGGAGAATGTGTTGAAAACCATAAAAGACATTCGCAGTGGTAATGAATCTGTAATTACAGTGGTGGGCTGTGGAGGTGATCGCGATCGTACAAAAAGGCCGATTATGGCTGAAATTGCTTGTAAACTGAGTGATCGAGTGATTTTAACTTCTGACAACCCAAGAACTGAAGATCCGGATGCCATTATTGAAGAAATGAAAAGGGGGGTAAATGCAGCCGAAAAAAGAAAAGTGCTTTCTATAACCAAAAGAGACGAAGCAATAAGAACTGCTTGTGCCTTAGCGGAGCCCAAAGACATCATTTTAGTAGCCGGCAAAGGGCATGAAACTTACCAAGAAATTAATGGTGTGCGCAACCATTTCGATGATATGGAGGTGCTCAACGAATGTTTAACCGAACTGAATCAAAAGAAATAATATGCTGTATTACCTCTTTCAATATTTAAACGAAATGGATGTTCCCGGGAGTGGAGTGTTTGAGTACATCACTTTCAGAACAGCGGCATCTGTTATTGTATCACTTTTAATTTCAATGGTTTTTGGTAAAAGAATCATTGCTATGTTGCACCGTAAACAAGTTGGAGAAACAGTTCGCGATTTAGGTTTAGATGGGCAAAAAACAAAGCAAGGAACTCCAACTATGGGAGGGCTGATTATACTTGCTTCAATTCTTATTCCCACCTTGCTCTTCGCTAAACTGGATAATATCTACATCATTCTTATGCTGATTTCTACGGTGCTTTTGGGCGCAATTGGATTTGTGGATGACTACATAAAAGTTTTTAAGAAAAACAAAGAAGGCTTAGCCGGGAAATTTAAAGTTGTAGGTCAGGTAATAGTAGGGCTTTTTGTAGGCTCGGTGCTTTATTTTAATGATGATGTACTCGTTCAGCGAAAAGTAGATGTTGATCAAATTACTGAAAATAGTATAGTAGTAGAAAGGGCAAATGAAAGTCCATCGCAAGATTATAAGTGGGTGCAAAGTAAGTCGATGTACACTACCATTCCTTTTGTTAAAAACAACGAATTCGATTACGGAAAACTAATTGACTGGTGCTGTGACAATGCCATGGATTGGGCTTGGTTGGTTTTTATTCCCATTGTCATTTTTATAATTACGGCGGTTTCTAACGGAGCTAATATGACCGATGGATTGGACGGTTTGGCCACCGGAACTTCAGCCATTATTGGAGTTACTTTGGCTGTATTTGCTTATGTGTCGGGCAACACCATTTTTGCGGATTATTTGAACATTATGTACATCCCTCACTCCGGCGAGCTGGTAGTGTTTATCGGTGCCTTTGTGGGAGCTTGTGTTGGATTCTTATGGTATAACTCTTATCCTGCTCAAGTGTTTATGGGCGATACCGGTAGCTTAGCGCTTGGTGGAATTATTGCCGTTTTTGCATTAGCCGTTCGCAAGGAATTATTAATCCCGGTTTTCTGTGGGGTTTTCTTGGTGGAGAATTTATCGGTGATGATTCAGGTAGCTTACTTCAAATACACTAAAAAGAAATTAGGTGAAGGAAAGCGAGTGTTTTTAATGGCGCCGCTTCATCATCACTATCAAAAGAAAGGATATCACGAATCAAAAATTGTTTCACGCTTTTGGATTATCGGCGTAATGCTCGCCATTTTATCCATTGTGACATTGAAATTGAGATAATTAAAAATGAAAAATGGAGCTAAAATAGGCATTTTAGGTGGCGGCGAAAGCGGCATTGGAGCGGCTGTTTTAGCTCAGAGCAAAGGACTTGTACCCTTTGTTTCCGATTTAGGAAAGATAAAAGATAAGTACAAGGAAGTTCTTATAAACAAAAGTATTGAATGGGAAGAAGAGCAACACGATGAAGCGAGAATTTTAGCATCTGACTATGTGGTGAAAAGCCCCGGAATACCTTCAACTGTGCCATTGGTGAAAAAGTTAATAGCCAAAGGAGTTGAGGTGATTTCAGAAGTGGAATTCGGCTATCGTTTTTGTGAAGGTAAAATCATTGGAATTACCGGAAGTAATGGCAAAACAACCACTAGCAATTTGGTATATCACATGCTCAAAAAGGCAGGTTTAAACGTTGCCTTAGGCGGAAATGTCGGAAAGAGTTTTGCTTGGCAGCTAGCTACCGAAAAGCACGATTGGTATGTGTTGGAGTTGAGTAGCTTTCAGTTGGATGATATCGTTGATTTTCGAGCTGAAATAAGCATTTTGCTCAACATTACCCCAGACCATTTAGATCGCTACGAAAGCAGTTTCGAAAAGTACGCCGATGCAAAAATGCGCATTGTAAAAAATGCAAAAGCAGACGACTTTTTTATTTACTGCGCAGATAGTAAAGCGACTTTATCGGCGATGCAGCGCAATGATTGCAAAGCAAAGAAAATTCCTTTTTCAATACAAAATGAGCTCAATGAAGGAGCATATTTAAGCAAAGACGAACAATTAATTATAAACATAAACAACAACCATTTTACTATGTCAATACACGATTTAGCACTACAAGGAAAGCACAATCTTTACAATTCAATGGCATCAGGCATTGCCGGAAGAATATTGGATTTGCGAAAAGAGTTGATTCGCGAGAGCTTATCAGACTTTCAAAATGTGGAGCACCGCCTAGAGCGAGTAGCTACTATCCATGGAATTGATTTTATCAACGACTCAAAAGCAACGAATGTAAATTCTACTTGGTATGCTTTGGAGAGCCTTAACAAACCGGTAGTTTGGATTGTAGGGGGAGTAGATAAAGGTAATGATTATGGTGAATTGCTTCAATTGGTGAGAGATAAAGTCAAGGCCATCGTTTGCTTAGGCAAAGACAACAGCAAAATTATCGATGCCTTTAAAGGAGAAGTGAGTGAAATTCAAGAGTCATTATCGGCAGAAGATGCGGTAAGAAAAGCTTATGCCTTAGCTACTAAAGAGGATGCAGTTTTACTTTCTCCCGCCTGCGCAAGCTTCGACTTGTTTGAAAACTACGAAGACAGAGGACAACAATTTAAAAGAGCAGTAAGAGCACTTTAATTCTATGCAGAGTATTTTTAAATATATCAAAGGCGACCGAGTAATTTGGGCAGTTTCTCTATTGCTCGCAATTATATCTGTATTGGTTGTTTACAGTTCTATTGTTACCCTGGCATACAAATACCAAGGAGGCAATACGGAGTTTTATTTGTTCAAACACTCCATCATTTTAGGAGTGGGTTTCTTTTTGATGTATTTTGCTCATAAGCTGAATTACAAGTACTATTCAAGGATTTCTCAAATCTTTTTATTTATTGCGGTTCCGCTGCTATTATTTACCTTGCTGACAGGTGCTAGTATTAACAGTGCTAGCCGTTGGTTAATGATTCCTGTGATTAATCAGTCCTTTCAAACATCAGATTTGGCTAAATTAGCTTTAATCATGTTTTTAGCTAGAATGTTGTCAAAGCGTCAAGATAACATCAAGGATTTTAACCAAGCCTTTTTGCCCATTATGATTCCTGTTTTAATCATCTGTGGCTTGATTTTACCGGCAAACTTTTCAACTGCGGCCATGCTTTTTGTAACCTCTTTGGTATTGATGTTTTTGGGAAGAATTAATGTTGCTTATATTATCTCGTTAATTACTATTGGGGTGGTGTGTTTAGGTATTTTTATTGCCATTGTAATGAATAGCGACTATACCGGTAGGATTGGGACTTGGAAAAACAGGATTGAAAATTACATTGAAGGTGATGCTCAAGGAAATTATCAAGTAGAACAGTCGAAAATTGCCATAGCTACCGGCGGTGTGATTGGTAAAGGACCGGGAAGAAGTACACAGAGAAACTTCTTGCCTCACCCATACTCAGATTTCATTTTTGCCACAGTTATTGAAGAGTATGGATTGTTTGGAGGGGTGGTCATTGTGTTACTTTATTTGATTTTACTCTACCGGGGAGTCGTCATTTCTCGGAAAGCACCCAGAACTTTCGGTTCTTTATTAGCTATTGGTTTAAGCTTTAGCTTGGTGTTTCAAGCAATGATTAACATGGCTGTGGCTGTAAATTTATTTCCGGTAACTGGGCAACCCTTGCCGTTAGTCAGTATGGGGGGGACATCTATTTGGTTTACTTGCTTAGCAATAGGAATTATTTTAAGTGTTAGCGCCCACAGCGAAAAAGAATTGGAAAAGGAGGTTAGTCATGCCTAATTTAAAAGTGATCATAAGCGGAGGAGGAACCGGAGGACATATTTTTCCGGCCATAGCCATTGCCAATGCCATAAAAAAGAAAAGACCGGACACAGAGATTTTGTTTGTAGGCGCTAAAGGAAGAATGGAAATGACGAAAGTTCCTGAAGCAGGTTATAAAATTGTTGGTTTGCCAATAATGGGTTTGCAACGCTCATTGACTTTAAAAAATTTAAAATTTCCCTTCATGCTTTTAAAAAGCATGCGAAAGGCTAAAAAGCTAGTGAAAACTTTTAAACCTGATATTGCTATTGGCGTGGGAGGTTACGCTAGCGGACCATTATTGAGAGCTGCTTCAGCCGCTAAAGTGCCTACTTTATTACAAGAACAAAATTCGTATGCAGGATTAACCAATAAAATACTTGGCAAAAAGGCGCATAAAATTTGCGTTGCTTATGAAGGAATGGAGCAGTTTTTTCCGAAAGATAAAATTGTCATTAGTGGAAATCCCGTTCGTGAGGAAATGGTAAACATCGACGGAAAGAAAGACAAAGCATTAGCGTTTTTTGATTTAGAAAGTTCAAAGAAAACCCTTTTAATTGTTGGTGGAAGCTTAGGAGCTTGGTCGGTGAATGAGGCAGTTGCTCAAGCAATATCCAAATTTGAAAGCGCCGGCATACAAGTGGTTTGGCAAACCGGAAAGTTGTATCATCCAAAAGCAGTAGAACAAGCTAAAGGGAAAGAAAGTTGGCTGAAGGTTCATGAGTTTATTCAGCGAATGGATTATGCTTATGCAGTAGCAGATTTAGTAGTGTCTAGAGCTGGAGCAATTGCCGTTTCTGAGCTATGCTTGGTAAAAAAGCCGAGCATTTTTGTACCGCTACCTTCCGCCGCAGAGGATCACCAAACGAAAAATGCAAATGTTTTGGTGGGAAGAAATGCAGCAGTAATTATTAAGGATAATGAGGTGAGAGAAGAATTAGGTGAAAAGGTAATTGACTTGATTAATAATGAAAATGAATTAAATAGAATGAGCAGACAGATGGAGCCAATGGGCTTTAGAGATGCTGCAGATATAATCGCTGATGAAGCAATTAAATTGGCCATAAAAGCATGAAAATAGAGCAGAAGAACATATACTTTGTGGGCATTGGAGGTATTGGTATGAGTGCTTTGGCGAGATATTTCAACCAAAAAGGGCACAATGTAGCCGGTTATGATCGCAGTACAACTGATTTAACCAAAAGGCTGCAAACGGAAGGTATTGTTGTTAGTAGTATGGGGGAGGAAGACAGTATTCCCTTTACGCATCGAGATAAAAAAGATACATTAGTGGTGTTTACTCCTGCGATTTCTGCTGAGAACCCGATTTTGAGTTATTTTCGTGAAAATGGGTTTGAATGCTTAAAAAGAGCTCAAGTATTGGGTATCTTAAGTGAAGGTTTGAAAACTATTGCCGTAGCAGGAACGCATGGGAAAACAACAGTTTCTTCCATGATTGCTTACATTTTACATACTTCAGGAGTGAAGATTAATGCTTTTCTCGGAGGAATTTCACGTGACTTTGGAACTAATTTAATTGTAGAGGAAGGAGCCGAAATTATGGTGACTGAAGCCGATGAGTTTGATCGTTCCTTTTTACAGTTAAACCCCAATTTGGCTGTTATTACGTCAATCGACTTAGATCATTTAGATATATACAAAGACGAAAAAGATTTATTAAAAACCTATGGACAATTTGCCAATCAAATTAATTCTGATGGCGTGCTCTACAGTAAAACGAATGTAGTTAATCAACTGAAGTTGAAAAGCGGAGTAGAGTTGAAAACTTATGGTTCTGATGATGCTGAGGTTCGATATGGAAATTTAAAAATTGAAGACGGAAATTTTCATTTTGATTTATTAATAGGTGGTAAGCAATTAAAGGATGTAAAATGCGGTTTGCCCGGAATTCACAATGTAGAAAATGCTTCTGTGGCAATAGCACTATGCATGGAGTTGGGTTTGAGTGCGGAGGATTGCAAGAAAGCAATTGCAACTTTTCAGGGAGTAAAACGCCGTTTCGACGTTCATATTAAGCGCAAAGATTTCATTTATATTGACGATTATGCTCATCACCCACAAGAGATTGAGGCTTTGTTGAAATCAGTTCGTCAAATGTATCCCAATAAGAAAATAACTTTGGTTTTTCAGCCGCATTTGTATAGTAGAACAAGAGATTTTGGGGATGAGTTTGCCGAGGTGCTGCGAAAGGCTGATCAAACGGTTTTGCTCGACTTGTATCCGGCAAGAGAAAAACCCATAGAAGGAATTGATTCATTTTGGTTGGCTTCAAAAATTGACAAGAGTAGTGTTCCTGTTTATAATAAAAGTCAGTTAATGAATTATTTAAAGGATGAGAAAGTAGAAGTTTTACTAACTGTGGGAGCAGGCGATATAGATACCTTAGTTCCTGAACTAATTAGCTATTACGAATGATAAAAAAAGTGCTACATATAAGTTTGTGGGTGCTTTTAAGCGCAGGCATTTTGTTTTTGCTAGGCTTTGTAGAAAGTAAACAAAATGATCGCTTTTGCAGTGGTCTGGATATCTATATCGACAGAAGTAATGGAAACTTTTTTGTGGATGAAGATGATATTTATGCCATGGTTTATCATGAAGCCGATACTGTGGTTGGCAAAAAGTTAGTGGATATTAATAGTGAGGCTTTAGAACATAAAATAAACAATCATCCCTCAGTGGAAAAGTCGGAAGTGTACAAAACTATTGAAGGTAAATTGGTGGTTGAAGTGGAGCAGCGCACTCCAATCGTAAGAATTTTTGCTTATAATGGAGATAGTTATTACATCGATAGTACAGGTAGAATTATGCCTCCGTCTGCACAATATACCGCCAGAGTAATGGTGGCAAATGGTTATATTTTTGACAACTTTATAGAGATTAATCATTTAAATGCAAGAGAGTTGTCTGATTCTTTAGAAGTAAAGACTTTAGTAGATGACATTTTTGAATTAGCAGAATACATTAGAAAAGATGAGTTGTGGTCGGCTCAAATTGAACAGTTGTATGTTAATAAAGATTTTGAACTTGAATTGATTCCACGGGTTGGAAATCATAGAATTGTAATTGGAGATGCCACTGCTATCGATGAAAAGTTTGACAAGCTTAAAATATTTTATTACAAAGGATTAAGTAAAACAGGCTGGAACGAATACAGTGTAATCAATTTAAAATATGCAAACCAAGTGGTTTGTACAAAACGAATGTAATATGGATGATAGTTCAGACATAGTAGTAGGTTTAGACATTGGGACGACAAAAATTGTTGCCATTGCAGGTAGAAAAAACGAGCACGGCAAATTGGAAGTTCTTGGAATGGGTCGTTCAGAGTCGCTTGGTGTTAGTCGCGGTGTTGTGGCAAATATTGAGAAAACCGTTCAATCGATAAAAACAGCAGTAGAGGAAGCGGAAGCTAAATCTAATGTAGACATCTCTATTGTAAATGTTGGGATTGCAGGTCAGCATATTAAGAGCATTCAGCATAGAGGAACCAGAGTTAGAAACAGTGTTGAGGATGAAATTAGCCAAGAAGACATTGATATTTTGGTAAATGATATGAGCAAACTGGCTACTTTACCCGGTGAAGAAATTATTTCTATCATTCCACAAGAGTTTATCGTTGATCAGGAAGAAGGCATAAAAGATCCTGTGGGAATGTCTGGAGTTCGATTGGAAGCTAATTTTCACATTATTACTGGGCAAGTTACGGCGGCAAAGAATATTTACAAATGTGTTCACAAAGCCGGCTTAGAAGTACAAGAATTGATTTTAGAGCCTTTGGCTTCTTCAGCAGCTGTATTAAGTGAAGAGGAGAAAGAAGCCGGAGTTGTGCTAGTTGACATTGGCGGTGGAACAACTGATATTGCAATTTTTCAAGATAACATTATTCGTCATACAGCTGTGATTCCATTTGGAGGAAATGTAATTACTGAAGACATTAAAGAAGGCTGTAGCATAATTAAAAATCAGGCTGAATTGCTTAAAATTAAGTTCGGCTCAGCTTTAGCAAATGAAAGCCAGGAAAATGAAATAGTGTCGATTCCGGGACTTAGAGGAAGAGAGCCTAAAGAAATTTCAATAAAAAATTTATCGAACATTATTCAAGCTCGTTTAGAAGAAATCATAGAGCACATATATTATGAAGTGAAAAACTCCGGCTATGAGAATAAATTGATTGCCGGGATGGTAATCACCGGCGGCGGCTCGCAAATGAAGCACATCGGTCAATTGTTTGAGTATGTTACCGGGATGGATACGAGAATTGGCTATCCGAACGAGTATTTAGCGAAAGGAAACTCTGAAGAAATTACCAGTCCGATGTATGCTACAAGTGTTGGTTTAATCCTCAAAGGTTTTGAAACCTTAGAAAAACAAAAAGGGAAAATCAACAAAAATGAGGAAGGGGAAAGTGAGCCGGTGCGTCAAGCCAAATCGGCTAAACCAGGCTTGTTACAAAGTCTCCTCAACAAAGGAAAAGAATTTTTTGAAGAAGATTAATAGAAAAAAGAAAACCGTAATACAAACAAATAAAAACTCAACGTCATGGAATTTGATTTGCCAAAAGACCAATCATCAATTATAAAAGTTATCGGCGTAGGTGGCGGCGGTAGCAACGCTGTTAATCACATGTACAAGCAAGGAATTACCGGTGTAGATTTTATGATTTGCAATACCGATCAACAAGCTTTGGATTTGAGCCCCGTACCCAATAAAATTCAACTGGGTGCTACTTTAACAGAGGGTAGAGGAGCAGGTTCTAATCCGGAAGTAGGAAAAAATGCCGCCATTGAAAATGTGGATGAGTTAAAAGACATTTTGGAGAAAAACACCCAAATGGTTTTTATTACTGCAGGAATGGGCGGTGGAACCGGAACTGGTGCCGCTCCAATAATTGCTCAAACAGCTCGTGAAATGGGAATTTTAACGGTGGGAATTGTCACCATTCCATTTACATTCGAAGGTAGAAGAAGAAAGTTGCAAGCCGATGAAGGTTTGGCACAATTGAGAGAAAATGTAGATACCTTGCTGATTATTTGCAATGACAAATTGCGTGAAATGCACGGAAATCTAAAAATCTCTGAGGCTTTTTCAAAAGCAGACGACATTTTAACGGTAGCAGCTAAGGGTATTGCGGAAATTATTACAGTTGCAGGTTATATAAATGTTGACTTTGAGGATGTTAAAACGGTGATGAAAGATGGAGGTACAGCGATTATGGGATCTGCTGCAGCTGAAGGAGAAAGCAGAGCTACTAAAGCGGTTAGTCAGGCACTGGCATCTCCATTGTTGAACGATAATGATATTACGGGAGCTAACTACATTCTTCTGAACATAACTTCGGGTGACGAAGAGGTTTCTATGGATGAGATTGATGAGATTACGGAATACATTCAAGCAGAAGCAGGAAATACTGCAGATATTATTTGGGGTAACGGAGTAGATGAGTCTTTAGGCAATAAAATTAGTGTAACCATTATAGCTACAGGCTTCGGACAAAAAGAACCAACGGGTTTTGGAACTGAAAAAAAAGCAGAGAAAGTAGTTAGAGAGTTGAACGACAATGTGCCAACTTCAATTACTCAGTCGCCTGATCAAATGGAAAAAGCTGAAAAGGAAAAACCTCAAGAGCCAACTGTAAGAAAAGAGCATCAGGAAACTTTTGAGTTTACAATTCGCAAATCAGATGATAGTGCTGAACAAAAAAAGCCTTCAGCTGAAAAGGAAGTAAAGCGCTATACTTTAGAGGATGATTTAGAAGATCAAAATCCTGAGCAAACTCAATCAGATGAAGTGATAAATGAACAAGCAAAATCAACTGATAAAGTAAGCAGTAGCATTAAAAGAGAAAGTGACAATGATACTGAAGAAATGGAGGAGCAGCAAAAGCGAAGCATGGGGCGAATTGAGCGTCTAAAAGCTTTGGCTTTAAAAATGAGAACACCCAATGGCGTGAATGATTTAGAAAAAGAGCCTGCCTATAAGCGAAGAAACATTCAATTGGAAGACACCCCTCACTCTTCAGAATCGAATGTTTCTCGATATTCTTTAGGAGAAGACGAGGATAATAAAACCTCATTGAAGCAAAATAATTCTTTTTTACACGATAACGTAGATTAAATTAATTGGTTAACATAATTTGCGTGAAGGAGTCTGAGAGGGCTCCTTTTTTTTATTCGTTTAATATCTGTTTACTCGATTGAACTGATTTTTTTTATGAGAAATAGCTCAGCAGTCGTTAAATACTCATAGCTCTATTATTTTTCTGTTTGAAATTTAAAACCATTTCCGCTAGTCATTGATGATTGTCAATTAGTAATTAAACCTGTATTAGTAACTTCGCAAGAAAAACAAACACTATGAATTTAACAGATCAGATTAACGAAGATATAAAAGCAGCGATGAAAGAAAAGAACAAGGCGAAGTTAGAAGCTCTGAGAGCTATAAAGTCGGCTTTGTTGCTAGCGTCTACTGAAAAAGGAGCAAAGGAATCTTCTGAAGCTGCTGAATTAAAAATGCTGCAAAAACTAGTAAAACAAAGAAGAGATGCTGCAGACATTTATACCAACGAAGGTAGAAATGACTTAGCCGCAGAAGAGTTGGAGCAAGTAACAATAATTGAAAACTATTTGCCCGAGCAAATGACAGAAGAGCAAATTCGCTCAGAAGTTGATGCCATTATTAAAGCTACAGGAGCTAACTCTATGAAAGATATGGGTAAGGTAATGGGGCAAGCCAATCAAAAACTCGCCGGGAAAGCAGATGGAAATGTGATTGCTCAATTAGTGAAAAGAGCACTTGCACACAATGAGGTCTAGGCTTCTACAACTTTGTAGCTTTTTTCCCACAAATTATAGTTAAGCCATTTTCTTGTTAAATGTCATTTTTTTGGCTTTTAGTCTTTTATGAGGTTTGAACAACTTTGGCTTAAAATTATCGTTTAATGCGAGTATTAACTAATAAAACTATTTAATCATGAATATGACATCTAAATTATCCCTTTTTCTTGTTTTAGCTATTGGCTTATTTTCTTGTACAATGGTAAAAAGTCCACAGTCGGCTAGTTTCCATAAAGTAAAATATAATCCGCACTTAAAATTTGCCAATAAAACAAGCAAAGAGAAGCTGCCTGAAACAGTAAGTAGTTTTAAGGAAGAGAGTGCAGAAGAGTCGAACTCTAATGAAAAAGCTAAAGTGAAACCTATTCAGCGTTTAGGTAGCGATTTTCAAAATTTAACTGCATCTGTTAGCTCAATTTTAGCTCAGCCTAAATCAGTTGAGCAAAAAAAGCTGGAGACAGAGGTGTCAAAAACCAATGAACTTTCTAAAAGTAAGACAGAGCCAATTTTTAATTCTGATTTTAAAATAGAGAAAGAATCAAACATTACGTCTTATTTGAATAGCCCTGCTCCAGTGGCTTCAGATGAAGCGTTAGGCGATATTCTGTATATTATTTTGGTAGTATTGCTTATTTTAATTGTTATTAGTTTAATTGCTGAATTAGCAGGAGGTTTAGTTGGGGCATTAATTGCCGTGTTATTGATTTTGTTAATCTTAAGATTACTTGGCTACGTATAGTAGAAATAAAATAAAATAAAAGAGGGGTTGTTCTGTAAAAAGTGCAACCCCTTTTTTGATTTAGTAATTGGTGGTCATTAAATCGGTAGATGCATAGTTAATCATGAATCTGCTGACTAATCAGAAACCTAAAAAACAAAAAACCCGACTAATAGCCGGGTTTTTTGTTTTTATTTATCTGGTTGGGAGAATTACATCATTCCGCCCATGCCGCCCATTCCACCTGGCATTCCACCACCGGCAGGCATTCCACCATTGTCATCGTCTTCTTCATCGGCGATTACACACTCAGTAGTTAAGAACATACCGGCAATTGATGCAGCATTTTCTAGTGCAACACGAGAAACTTTTGTTGGATCAATCACTCCGGCTTTCAATAAGTCTTCGAAAACTTCTGTGCGAGCATTGTAACCAAAGTTCCCTTCGCCTTCTTTCACTTTCTGAACAATCACAGAACCTTCTCCACCGCTATTTCTAACGATTTGTCTCAATGGTTCAGGAATTGCTCTGCGTACAATGTCAATTCCGGTTGTCTCATCATCATTGTCGCCAGTTAGCTTTTCTAAGCTCGATAAAGCACGAATGAAAGCAACACCGCCACCTGGTACAATTCCTTCTTCTACAGCAGCTCTTGTTGCATGTAGGGCGTCATCTACGCGATCTTTCTTCTCTTTCATTTCAACTTCAGAAGAAGCACCTACGTAAAGAACAGCTACTCCACCGGCTAATTTTGCCAAGCGCTCTTGTAATTTTTCTTTGTCGTAGTCAGAAGTAGTGTTGTCAATTTGCGCTTTAATTTGATTTACACGCGCTTTGATATCTTCTTTGTTTCCGCTTCCGTTTACAATAGTTGTGTTGTCTTTGTCGATGGTGATTTTTTCACATTCACCTAAATCAGCTAAGTCGGCATTCTCTAATTTGTAACCTCTTTCTTCAGAAATTACAGTACCACCTGTTAAAATCGCGATGTCTTCCAACATAGCTTTTCTTCGATCGCCAAAGCCTGGTGCTTTAACAGCAGCCACTTTCAATGAACCTCTAATTTTATTTACTACCAAAGTAGCTAATGCTTCACCTTCAATGTCTTCTGCAATAATCAAAAGCGGACGGCTAGATTGTGCTGTTTTCTCTAAAACAGGAAGTAAATCTTTCATGCTGCTGATTTTCTTATCGAAAATCAAGATGTAAGGATTCTCCAATTGAGCTTCCATCTTTTCTGAGTCAGTTACAAAATATGGAGAAAGGTAACCTCTATCGAACTGCATACCTTCAACTACTTCAACTGTAGTTTCAGTACCTTTAGCTTCTTCAACAGTAATTACACCTTCCTTTTTTACTTTGCTCATCGCCTCAGCAATTAACTTTCCAATAGAGTTATCGTTGTTTGCTGAAATGGTAGCTACTTGCTCAATTTGTTCAGAATCTTCTCCAACAGTTTGAGAAATCTTTTTCAACTCAGCTACTATTTGCTCAACTGCTTTGTCAATTCCTCTTTTCAAATCCATTGGATTAGCTCCTGCAGCAACGTTTTTTAAACCCTGCGTAATGATTGCTTGCGCTAAGATTGTTGCAGTAGTAGTACCATCTCCTGCATCATCAGCAGTTTTTGAAGCTACTTCTTTTAGCATTTGAGCACCCATGTTTTCAATGGTATCTTTCAACTCAATTTCTTTTGCTACAGAAACTCCATCTTTAGTAACTGTTGGTGCACCAAACTTTTTGTCGATTACTACATTTCTACCTTTTGGTCCTAAGGTTACTTTAACTGCATTTGCAAGCTTGTCTACACCGGCTTTCAGTGCATTTCTTGCTGCTGTATCAAATACGATTTCTTTTGCCATTTTATCTTAATTTTTTTGATTGAATTAAACGATTGCGAAAATATCAGACTCTCTCATAATTAAGTAGTCTTTGCCTTCAATGCTAATTTCAGTTCCGGCATATTTGCCATACAATACATTGTCACCGGTTTTTACTGTCAATGGTTCATCCGGTTTGCCGTTGCCTACTGCAACTACTTTTCCTCTTTGTGGTTTTTCCTTTGCAGTGTCGGGAATAATAATTCCGCCTGCAGTTTTTTCTTCTGCCGCAGCCGGTTCAATTAGAACGCGATCTGCTAAAGGTTTAACATTTACTGACATATTATTAAAAATTTTAGAAATTAAAATTGTTTTTGAATTTACAATTGCGGCAATAGCAGAATATGTGCCACTGTGTTAAAACGGAAATTATAACAGTAGTCTACACTTTTGAGCAAAAAAAATGTCAGTATGGGTGACATACTGACATTTTAAAATCTTTTATTTTTTTGGATTACTCTGCCTCATCATCCGCAGGTACTTCTTCATCGCCTTGTGGTAATGCAGAATTTCCTTGCTCTGATGGAACGCCTTCTTGAATCATCGGTGCTTGGCTTTGTGGAATCACCACTTGATTTGCCTGATCAGTTAATTCCGACTCATTGGTATTAACTACTTCTTTTGTTCCTCCACCAATTAATGAAGATGAAATTACACTTAAGATCAATAGGGCAATGCCTAAAGTCCATGTGGCTTTCTCTAAGAAATCGGTTGTTTTTCTCACTCCCATTACCTGGTTAGATGAAGAGAAGTTAGAAGCTAAACCTCCTTTAGGGTTTTGTACTAATATCACCAAGATCAATAGAACGGCGACGATAAAAACAAGTACTGAAATAAAAATAAACATCTATTTACGTATTTAGTTGATTCTTTATTGACTGAATTTGGGCTGCAAAATAAACCTTTTTTTCTGGATATTTCAACTGTAACTTTTCATAAGCTTTAATTGCTTTTTCAAAGTTCTGCTGAGCTACATATATTTTGGCCAAAGTTTCTGTTACTAAGTCACCGTCCTCCTGAACACTTAGCTTTGCCATTTTTGAAGCAGAATAAAACTCCTGCTTCGGTCGATTTACCTTAGTAAAGCGCTTTATGGTTTCTTGTGTTTCCGGGCTAGCAGCTTGCCAAACTTTTTTTGTTTTCGCCTCTTCCTCAGAAAAATGACTTAACCATTCAGAAAACGGATGACTTCTATTTTCGTCAAATGAGCTTTTACTGACAGTCGGTTGTGCTTTTTCTTCTTTGCGCTGAAACTCTTGCTGCTGACTTTCTTTATTAATTTCATCAACCCTTTCGTCAACTTCGGTTAAAATACTGCTGCTAATTGCTTCAGTAAGTATTTGCTGATTAAGTAAATCTTCTTCTTCCGATGGGGTTTTTTCTTGAACAGAAGGGGCTTCAGTTTTGGATTTTAAACTTACATCTTCAGTTTCAGTTTTTGCAGCTACTTCGTTTGGCTTTGCATCTGAAAATAAGAGTGAATGTAAGCGTTTTCTGTTTGCTGCATAAGCAGCTGACTTTCGCAATTGCTTTTCAAAATTGATATTTTCCTCTTGCTGAAAAACCTTGCTTAAAAGCAGTTGAGCGGATTGAAAAAAGGGATATTCCGATAAAATGTTTTGCAAAGAAGAGATGTCATCTGCTTTTAAAGCAGAAGGCTCTTGAACATAAGCGATAAACTCTCCTTTTTTCATGAATAAGTGAAATTACCAATTTGTAACCGATTTGTTAAAAATATCCTGAACCAATTGGTCGTTTATACTTGCCAATAGTTGATCCTCAACTGCCGATAGCGTTTGAGAGGTTTCAAAGTCTTCAAATCTCGAAAAACTACTTTCAAAGTTCTGACTTTCATCAATATTGTTGGTGAATTTAACTTTCACCGTCATTGTAACTCTGGTTAAAGCCGCAGTTTCATTGCCTTGAATGGCAACTGGAGCAGAGCGGTAATCTGTGATGGCTCCTTCAAATTCTAAATCTCCATCAGACTGAACTAAAACTAAATTGGTTTGCGATAAAAAGATGTCTTTTAAAGACTCCGTAAATAGCTGTCCCGCAACGGGTGGTGCTAAAGATGCTTGCGAAGGGAAAAAGTCGATTGAAACCGTTTTTACTTCAGGAGAAATTGAGGCTCCGGTAAAGGATAAGGAAGCGGTACAGTTCCAGGAAAATGTGGCCACAAAAAGGGCAATTGTAGTGTATACAAGCTTTTTAATCATCTTATTTTTGAATATCGTACTCTTTAATTTTTCGATACAAAGTTCGCTCAGAAACTCCTAAATCCTCAGCGGCATATTTGCGCTTTCCATTGTGTTTTTCCAGCGCTTTGATAATTAATTTTTTTTCAGCCTCAGCAATGGAGAGTGATTCATCCTCCGCTTCCTCTTCTACTTCTTGGTAGATTTCTTCTTCAACTTCACTTTCTTCTTGTGGAACGAAATGTTTGCTTTTGCTTACTTGATCATTACTTTCCATGGATTTGCTTGGAGCAAATTGCTCTAATTGAATTCCCCCTTCATTCGCCTGAGCTGCTTGTCCATATAACCTTTCGTAAGCCTGTGAATTTACATCTGACTTGTTTGTTTCGCTACCGTTTTGAAGAACCTGGTAAACAACATGCTTTAAGTCATTCACATCTTTTTTCATTTCAAAAAGCACTTTGTAAAGTATTTCTCTTTCCGACAAACCTTCTTTTTCTCCACTGTAAATTATGGGTAAGCTACTTCCGGCTTGCTCAGGTAAATACTTTTTGAGCACTTCAGCGCTAATGTATTTGTCTTGCTCAATTACTGAAATTTGCTCGGTTACATTTTTTAATTGTCGAATGTTTCCCGGCCAACGGTACTTTATTAAAAGCTCTTTTGCCGAATCGCTTAATCGAATCGATGGCATTTTATATTTATCGGCAAAATCGGAAGAGAATTTTCTAAAAAGCAAATGAATGTCTTCCTTGCGTGCCCGCAAAGGAGGAATCTCAATAGGAACGGTATTTAATCGATAAAATAAATCTTCTCGAAATTTATTTTTCTTAATCGCTTCAGGGATATTTACATTCGTTGCTGCTACAATTCTTACATTGGTTTTTTGCACTTTTGAAGAACCCACTTTCATAAACTCTCCACTTTCCAAAACTCGAAGTAATCGAGCTTGTGTAGGCAATGGTAATTCCGCTACTTCATCTAAAAAGATGGTGCCTCCATCGGCTACTTCAAAGTAACCTTTGCGCATTTCATGAGCTCCGGTAAAAGAGCCTTTCTCATGACCAAACAGCTCTGAGTCAATCGTGCCTTCCGGAATTGCTCCGCAGTTTACAGCAATGTATTTATTGTGTTTTCTCGAGCTGAGCTGATGAATGATTTGCGGCATAGCTTCCTTTCCCGATCCACTCTCGCCGGTAATTAATACCGATAAGTCAGTTGGAGCCACTTGCACAGCAATATCAATGGCTCTGTTTAAGCCTTCGGAATGACCAATTATTCCAAATCTTTGTTTGATTTGATCGTGTTTCATGCTACCGCTTCTCCTAATAGTGTGGCTGAAGTACAGTCGTTTATTTTTACATCAACATAATCTCCAGCTTTGTAATTTCCCCTTGGAAAAACTACTACAGAGTTATGTGTGTTTCTACCGTAAAGTTCTTTGTCAGATTTTTTGGAAACACCTTCAACTAATACTTTATATGTTTTTCCAATATCCTTTTTCAATTGCTCAAATGAGTGTTCTTGTTGTAAAGCAATAATTTCTGATAATCTTCTTTGTTTTACTTCTTCCGGAACGTCATCTTCAAATTTTCTTTGTGCTAATGTATTTGGTCGCTCTGAGTATTTAAACATATATGAAAAGTGATACTTCACTTCTTCCATTAAGCTCAAAGTGTCTTGGTGTTCTTCTTCCGTTTCGGAGCAAAATCCGGCGATTACATCAGCTGAAATAGCACAATCAGGAATGATTCTTCTGATCGCATTTACGCGATCTAAATACCATTCTCGACTGTATCCTCTATTCATCATCTCTAAAACTCGACTATTTCCCGATTGGAATGGTAAATGAATGTAATTGCAAATGTTGTCGTACTTTGCCATTACGTGCAATACATCATCGGTCATGTCTTTTGGGTGAGAAGTTGAAAAGCGCACACGCACATTTGGGTCTACCTGAGCCACCATTTCCATCAACTGAGCAAAGTTTACACTTTGAGCTTTTTCTTCTTCAGATAGCTTTTCGAATTCTTTTTTAGGTCCGCCACCATACCAAAGATAAGAGTCAACATTCTGTCCTAACAAAGTAACTTCTTTGTAGCCATTTGCCGACAGTTCTCTTACTTCGTTTACAATGGTTTTTGGATCTCTGCTGCGCTCCCTTCCTCTTGTAAAAGGAACTACACAAAAAGTACACATATTGTCGCAGCCTCTAGTAATAGAAACAAAAGATGTAACTCCATTTCCACCCAAACGCACAGGGCTTATATCTCCATAAGTTTCCTCTTTCGAAAGAATAACATTTACTGCTTTTCTACCTCCATCCACTTGATTAACCAGTTGTGGTAAATCGCGATAAGCATCAGGACCAACAACAATGTCTACTAATTTTTCTTCATCTAATAATTTCGATTTCATGCGCTCAGCCATACAGCCTAAAACGCCGATAATCATTCCAGGCTTTTCTTCTTTTACTTTGTGGAAGCTACTTAACCGCTTTCTAACTGTTTGCTCAGCCTTTTCTCTAATTGAACAGGTATTGACAAAAACAATATCTGCATCCTGCATAAGTTTGGTAGTTTCATAACCTTCTTTCTCCAAAATGGAGGCAACAATTTCACTATCTGAAAAATTCATCTGACAGCCGTAACTCTCAATATAAACTTTCCTTCCGTTAGAGCTCGCACCTTTTGAATAGCGCTCAATAGCTTCTCCTTGTCTCGTTTCGTCAATCTCTTTGCTCGCCGTTTCTAACATTATTATGTACGCTTATTAAATGAATGCCCAAAATTAGTCAAAATATAAAAGCTGTGACAAAATGGCATATTTCTCTTGTGTAAACTTGAGAATTTTTTGTAAATTTTTATATTATATGAAATATAATATAGAAGAACAAGCGAACGATTTCTTATTTAAAGTTGTTTGTTGGCTTATAAATAATGATTTTATTTGCCCTGCAAAATTTTTGCATTGCACACACAAAACAATTTAATAGTATGTCTAAGAATTTAGTCATAGTGGAGTCACCCGCTAAAGCCAAGACAATCGAGGGTTTTCTCGGGAAAGACTTTACTGTAAAATCAAGCTTCGGGCACATCAGAGACCTCCCCGGAAAGAATATTTCCATTGATATTGAAAATAACTTTGAACCGGAATATGTGATTTCCGACGATAAGAAAAAGGTAGTTGCCGAATTAAAGAAGCTGGCAAAAAAAGCAGAAATGATTTGGCTAGCGACGGATGAGGACCGCGAGGGAGAGGCAATTTCTTGGCATTTATTGGAAGCTTTAGGTTTAGATGAAAAGAAGACAAAACGTATTGTTTTTCACGAGATTACGAAAAATGCAATTACCAAAGCCATTGAAAATCCTCGTAAACTTAACCGCGATTTAGTGGATGCACAACAAGCGCGTAGAGTATTGGATCGTTTGGTGGGTTATGAATTATCTCCCGTGCTTTGGAAAAAAGTAAAACCTTCTCTTTCTGCCGGTCGTGTGCAATCGGTTACTGTTCGCTTAATTGTAGAGCGTGAGAGAGAAATAATGAACTTTAAATCACAAGATTTTTATAAGGTTGTTGGTTTTTTTAACTTAGATGGAGGACAATCATTTAAAGCTGAAGTAAGTTCAAGGTTTAAAACTTATGAGGAAGCGAAAGCTTTTTTAAAGGAATGTGAAAAGTCGAATTTTTCGATTAAAGACCTTGTAAAAAAACCGGCTACTAAAAGTCCATCGGCGCCTTTTACCACTTCTACATTGCAACAAGAGGCAAGTAGAAAGCTCGGTTTTTCAGTTTCTCAAACAATGATGGTCGCCCAAAAGCTTTATGAAGCCGGAAAGATTACCTATATGAGAACAGATTCTGTTAATTTATCGGATGATGCGATTAAAGCAGCAAAGAAATATATAAGCCAGGAATTTGGTGCAGACTTTTCCAAATCCAGAAAATTTGCCACTAAATCAAAAGGAGCACAAGAAGCACATGAGGCAATTCGTCCGACAAATGTGTTTACAAGCTCACTGCCAGGCAGCTCTCAAGAAAGCAGATTGTATGACTTAATATGGAAGCGAACGATTGCTTCTCAAATGAGCGAAGCAAAAATTGAAAGAACTACTGCAACAATTGACGTTTCAAATTCAAAAACAGACTTTACTGCTAAAGGTGAAATCATCACTTTTGAAGGTTTCTTAAAGGTGTACCTTGAGTCAACTGACGATGAGAACGAAGAGGAGCAAAGCGGTATGTTGCCTCCATTAAAAAAAGGAAGTGACTTAAATTTAGAGGAAGTAGTCGCAACACAGCGATTTACAAAGCATCCTCCTCGCTATCAAGAGGCCAGCTTGGTGAGAAAATTAGAAGAGCTGGGCATTGGTCGACCTTCAACTTATGCGCCAACTATTTCTACGATTCAAAAACGAGGATACGTTATAAAAGAAAGTAGAGAAGGGGAAGAGCGCAAGTACAAAGTACTTACACTTGATCAAGACGGACTCAAAGAGAATGAGCAGACAGAACGAACCGGAGCTGAAAAAAACAAATTATTTCCAACTGATATTGGAATGGTGGTGACGGACTTTTTATCGGATCACTTTAAGAATATTATGGACTATGGTTTTACTGCTGATGTAGAAAAACAGTTTGACGACATTGCTCAGGGGATGCTAAAGTGGAATAAAATGATTGAAGACTTCTATGGACCTTTCCACGATAATGTAGAAGATACTTTAGAAAATGCAGACCGAGCAAAAGGAGAGAGAAAACTGGGCATTGATCCCAAAAGCGGTAAACCGGTTTATGCAAGAATCGGTCGTTATGGAGCAATGGTGCAAATTGGTGACGTAGAGGATGAGGAAAAACCAAAGTTTGCTTCCTTGTTAAAGGATCAAAGTATTGAAAATATCACTTTTGAAGAAGCCATGGACTTGTTTAAACTCCCCCGTGAGGTTGGCGAGTATGAAGGTAAAAAAGTGACCGCTGCAATCGGTCGTTTCGGTCCTTACATTCGTTGGAACAATCTTTTTGTTTCCTTGAAAAAAGCAGAAGGGGATGACCCAATGACCGTGGATATGGAAAGAGCTGCTGAGTTGATTGAAATTAAAAAAGAGCAAGAAAAGAACAAATACATTAAAACTTTTGAAGAAGATAAAGATATTCAGGTTTTAAACGGGCGTTATGGGCCATACATTAAATACGGTAAGAAGAATATCAAAATTCCGAAAGATAAAAAGCCGGAAGAGTTAACATTAGAAGAGTGTAAAGCGATAGCTGAAGCTGCTCCAGCCAAAAAAGGTAGAGCTACAAAAGCCAAGAAAACGACTAAGTCGACAGCTAAGAAAGGCAAAACAACAAAAGCTAAGAAAAAGTAGAAATGGATTTACTTCATTATTTCGCTCCTGTTGAACCAAATGTTGAGTACGCTCCAAATCAAATGGGGAGCAAACTAAAGCTAATGGTTTCCGAAGAGGATTTAGAAGAGGTGGATGTGGTTTTGTTTGATGTACAAGAGGATCGTTATTCAAATAATACCGGTTGCGCCAAAGCAGGGAATGAAATCCGAAAGTATTTATATCAGCTATATCAAGGCGACTATAAGTTAAATGTAGCTGACATTGGGAGTTTAAAAGCCGGCAATAGAGTAGAGGATACTTACTTTGCACTTGAAGAGTGTTTGGTTTACTTCATGAAAAAGCAAATTCTACCGGTTATTATTGGAGGTAGTCAAGATTTAACGTTTGCTAATTACAAAGCCTATGTTCATTTGGAGCAAATGGTAAACTTAGTAAGTATCGACGAAAAGTTTGCTTTGGGAAATAGTGATAGCAATATTAATTCAAGCAATTACATGAGTAAATTGCTGTTTCAGCAACCGAATGTGTTGTTTAATTACAGTAATTTAGGGTATCAAAGTTACTTTGTCGATAAGCAAGAGTTAAGTGTGTTGGATGAGTTGTTTTTCGATATCCACCGACTTGGATTATTAAAAGCAGACTTAAAACTAGCAGAGCCTATTATAAGGAATGCCGATTTTATCAGCTTTAATATGGGAGCCGTTTCTCAAGCCTTTGCAGCAGCAAACGCCAATGCATCTCCCAATGGATTTACCGGAGAAGAAGCTTGTCAGCTGGCGAGGTATGCAGGAATGAGCGATAAGTTAAGTTCTATTGGCTTTTACGAATTTAATCCAAGCATTAAGGATGGAGGAATGACAGCACATTTAATGGCGCAAATGATCTGGTACTTTATCGATGGGTTTTACAATCGGAAAAAAGATTTCCCGGCATGCAATAAATCTGATTATGTAAAATACACTGTTGCCATTGATGAGGGCAATCAAGAAATTGTTTTTTATAAAAGTCCCAAAAGTGATCGTTGGTGGATGGAAGTTCCCTATGCAGCAGGATTAACAAAAAAATACGAACGACATTTAATGCTGCCTTGCAATTATGAGGATTATTTAACAGCCACAAAAAATGAAATTCCCGAGCGATGGTTTCAAACTTTTAAGAAATTAAAATGAGGCCTGAGATGTTAAAATTTTAACATTAATGCTTGAAAAAATAAATTGGAATTTAAATTTTGGGTATTTTAGGCGCTTAAAATAGTACGAAACCATTCAAAAGTCACCGAAACCTAGACTATGAAAAAAATTTTATTAGTTGCATTTGTTGTTGTAAGTTGTGTGGGAGTCAATGCTCAACAAGATCCGCAGTTTACTCAAAATATGTTTAATCGCTTGTATGTTAACCCCGGTTTTGCCGGTTCAAATGGTTCTATTTGTGGTACACTAATTAATAGAGAACAATGGATGGGTTTTGAAGGTAATCCAAAAACAACTGTTTTTAGTGCCGATGGAGGGTTTAAAGTTCGACAGAAATACCAAATGGGTGGTGGATTAAGTATTATGCAGGACGAACTTGGCCCAATAAAATCATTAAATGTTAAGTTAGCTGCATCTTATCACCATAGAATACAACAAGGTGTTTTGGCTATTGGATTAGATTTTGGAATTTTTAACCAGTCAATTAACGGTGAGTGGAGAACTTCTAGTGGAAATTTTGATGGTACTGAAGATCCTTCAATACCCAATAGCGAAGCAGGAAAAACTTCTTTTGATTTAGGAGGTGGCTTATATTATTATACAAAAGACTTGTATGTAGGTATCTCTTCTACACATTTAAACCAGCCAACTATTTCAGATAAACCTGATGAACAGTCAGCTTATAATTACGAACAAGTAAGACATTACTATGTAATGGCGGGCTATAACTATCCATTGTCTGTTGGGTTTGGAGAGCTTGAGCTTCAGCCGTCCATCTTTGCTAAAACAGATGGAGTTTCTACACAGTTAGATTTAAATACAAATGTTCTATACAATAATCTGGTGTGGGCGGGCGTTTCATACAGACTTGAAGATGCTGTTTCGTTCCTTGCAGGAGTTAAATTGGAAGATATTGGAATGGTGCCTGCTGAATTGCAACCGCTTCAGATTGGGTTGGCTTATGATTTTACAACATCAGAGTTGAGTAATCACAGTGATGGAAGTATGGAATTTATGTTACGTTACTGTTACAAGATAAGCAAAGCATTGAAAATTGAAAGATACAAGAGTGTGAGATTCTTGTAATGATAATATTAATAAGTCTTTACAATATAATATTCAAAATTGAAACAAATTCAAAAAAATACAGTATACTTGCAAGTCTCAAATAAAATGCGACTTATTAACACGCATTTGTTAAAACTTAAGGCCATGAGAAAATTGACCTTCATTTTAGTTATTATGATTGCATCATTAACTGCATGTGATCAAGGTAACGGTGAACTAATAGGAGTACAAGGAAGACCGGAGTTCTATCAGCCGGTTCCTTATGGAATGTTATTGATTCCTCAAGGTAGTTATACTATGGGGAATACTGATCAAGATGTTCCTGGAGCACGAACTTCTAAAACAAAAGTTGTTTCTGTTGCTCCCTTTTATATGGATCAAACGGAGATAACCAATAATGAGTATCGCCAATTTGTACATTGGGTGCGTGATTCTATTGCTCGTAAAATCTTAGCTGAAGAAATTAGCGAAGAGGAGTATTTGTTTACTGTTAATGCTTATGGAGAGGATATTGAACCTCCAATTTTGAATTGGGATGCTGAAATTGATTGGCATGGAATGGAAGAGCGTGAAGCTTTAGAGCCAATGTATCTTCCTGATTATGAAAGGTTTTATGGTGCGCGACAAATAGATACCAGAAAATTAAACTACGAGTATTTCTGGATTGATTACAAACAAGCAGCTGCTCGAGCTAATAGAGAGCAAGGACAGATAGATCGTTCTATTTTTATAAAGAATGATATTATTAATGTATATCCTGATACCTTAGCATGGGTTCACGACTTTAGTTATTCCTTTAATGAGCCTATGACCAATGCTTACTTTTGGCATCCTGCTTATGATGACTATCCTGTAGTAGGTGTAACTTGGAAGCAAGCTAGAGCATTTGCAATATGGAGAACAAATCTATTAAATACCTTCTTGCGTCAAAGAGGTATGACAGATGTTCAGTACTTTAGATTGCCAACTGAATCTGAGTGGGAGTATGCAGCTCGAGGGGGATTAGATAATAATCAATATCCATGGGGTGGTCCATACATTAGAAATACCGCAGGTTGTTTTCTAGGAAACTTCAAGCCACTAAGAGGAAACTATGTTGATGATGGTGGATTTTATACTGTGAAATCTTATGCTTATAATCCGAATGATTATGGGTTGTTTTGTATGGCAGGAAATGCAGCTGAGTGGACAAGTAACGCTTATGATGAAGCGGCTTATGACTTCGCTCATGACTTGAATCCGGATTACACTTATGATGCCAAGGATTCCGACCCTCCTTCTCTTAAAAGAAAAGTGATTCGTGGAGGTTCGTGGAAAGATGTAGCTTATTACCTACACAATGGTACTCGTACATTTGAATACCAAGATACAGCAAAATGCTACATTGGATTTAGAAACGTAATGTCTTATTTAGGACGTCCAGAAAATAATGAAGAACTGTAATTAATTATTTGCCACAACTAATTAATTTCAATTGCTAATTTTTATATAACTTAAAATTAAACTAATGGGATTTGTAGAATTTTTATTTGAAACAAAAAAAGGGAAAAAAATCATGGGGCTTCTTTATGGCCTCGGTGCTGCTGTTGTAATTGTTGGAGCACTTTTTAAAATTGAACACTGGCCTGGTGCTAGTACAATGCTTATTATTGGTTTGGGAACAGAAGCATTAATTTTTGCCGTTTCAGCATTTGAACCTCCCCATTCTGAGGTTGACTGGACTTTAGTGTACCCTGAATTAGCAGGAATTGAAGATGATCAACTAACTGAGGCTACAAGAAAGAGGGGTAAAGGTGGTTCTGGAGATGCAGTTTCTCAAGAACTAGACAAAATGCTAGAGGAAGCGAAGATTGGTCCTGAACTAATAGAAAGTTTAGGTAGTGGCTTTAGAAATCTAGCTGATCATGCGTCTAAATTAAATAATATTTCTGATGCTTCTGTAGCAACTGAAGAGTATGTAGAAAATGTAAAAGGTGCAGCCGGAAGAATGAGCGTATTGTCTGATTCTTATGAAAAAGCTGCTGAAACTTTAACCGGAATGACTGTTTCAACTGAAGATGGCAATACCTATGCTGATAATTTAAGAAGCATTAGTGCAAAGCTATCTGAATTGAATAATGTATATGAATTACAGTTGAACTCTGCATCTGAGCACATGGAAGCGAGTAAGAGAGCTTATGAAGGTATTCATGGAATGATGGATAACTTACAAGAGTCAGTAGAAAGTACTCAGGCATACAAACAAAATATTACTGAGTTGGCTAACAACTTAAGTTCCTTAAATACTATTTACGGAAATATGCTTAATGCAATGAATGCCGGAATGGGTACAAGAAACGAAGCATAATTAAACCAATTTTTTTTCTAACCTAATAAATATAAATTAGAATGGCAGGAGGTAAATTATCACCGCGGCAGAAGATGATTGGTATGATGTATTTGGTACTTACAGCGCTTTTGGCAATGAACGTATCAAAAGACATATTAAATGCTTTTGTTACCGTAAATGACGGTCTTGAAAAGACAAAAAATAATTTTAGAGACAAGAATGAAGATCAGTATGCAGCTTTTCAAGCATCATATAGTGAGAACCAAGCAAAAGTTGGTCCTTTCTATAATAAGGCAATGGAAGTGAAGAAATTAGCTGATGAAATTGTAAACTATATTGATCAAATTAAAGTAGAAATCATTGCAGGAGTTGAACCTTCTATTCCTAAAGAGAAAATTATAGGAAAAGATGAGTTCGGGAGTGATACAATCTTAAACTTGATGAATGTAAGAGTTAAGGATAACTATATAGTACCTACTAATATTTTAGTTGGTTCCGAACCCGCAAATCCAAAAACAGGGAAATATTCAGCTCTTGAGTTAAAGTCTAAGTTGGAAGGTTTTAGAGACAAATTAATTACATATTTGCCTGCTGAGTCTGCTATCGCAAACTCACTACAAGAAACTTTTAAGTTCGGGGAGAAAAGGAATGCTTCAGGTGTTGTTGAGAACTGGCCTTCATATAATTTTTATGGAGTACCAACGGCTGCAACTGTAACCTTGTTAACGAAAATTCAAACTGATATTAGAAATGCCGAGTCTGACTTAGTTAAATACTTATATGCTTCTGTTGATGCAGCATCATATAAGTTTAACGTACTAGAGTCCGCTGTTATATCTCCTTCAAATTATATAATACAAGGAGATACATTTAGAGCTGAAGTGTTCTTAGCAGCATTTGATAGTACAAAAAATCCTCAAGTATTTCTTGGAGAAGAGTATGACTCAACTAACGCTACTGTTACAGGTGATACTATTGGTGTTGAAGTACAGCAAGGAAAAGGCTTTATTAAAATACCAGCAAGAGCTGAAGGTGATTTTACCTACGAAGGTGTAATTAAGTATAAGGCTCCATCTGGTGAAATAAATAACTACCCGTTTAATGTAGCCTATAAAGTAGCAAAACCTAGTACAACTATTTCAGCAACTAAAATGAACGTATTTTATTTAGGTGTTGATAATCCGGTTGATATTTCTGCTCCGGGAGTTGCAAAAGATCAAATTACTGCATCAATTTCAAATGGTTCAATTTCAAAATCACCTGAAGGTTGGGTTGTTAAGCCTGGAAAAGTTGGTACAGCTAACGTTTCTGTAACAGCAGAAGTAGACGGTAAGCGTCAGAATATGGGAAGCATGGAGTTTAGAGTAAAAAAAATTCCTACTCCTATAGCTGAAGTATCAGGGAAAAACTCAGGTGCTGTTCCAAAAAATAAACTAGCGGCTACAGCCGGTATTATTGCTAATATGGAAAACTTTGAGTTTGATGTAAGAGTTGTTGTTAGTTCATACGACTTTGTTTATGTTCAAGCGAATGGTTTATCTAAGACAATAAGTGTTACCGGTCCGCGTTTTGATGACCAAGTTAAAAATGTACTTAGAGCAATTGCTCCGGGTTCTAGAGTAACTTTCGAGAATATTAAGGTTAAAATGCCTGATGGAGAGTTAAGAACATTAAGCCCGGTGGTAATTAAAGCCATATAAAACCTATAATTATGAAAAGGATTGTTTTATTTTTAATCTTAAGTGCTTTCTTTATTAACAATGATCTCAAAGCTCAAGAAGTTTTGGATGGTATGTTTATTAAGGAAACCAATCCAACTAGAAGAGTAGTACCTTATACGCATATTCGTGAGGCAGATGTAATGTTCTATAAAAGAGTATGGAGAGTGATTGATTTAAGAGAAAAGATAAATCATCCTCTTTACTTCCCTACTCAAGAAATAAGTGAAATTGGATATAATAGACAATCCTTATTTCATGTGTTAAAAAAGGGAATTGAGGAAGGTTCAATACAGGCCTATGAGGAGCAGGCAGATGGAGGTCAGTTTAAAGTGCCATTGACAAAAACAGCTGCCATGGATAAACTTTCTGAAGAGCGAACAGGTACTGATATCGATCCGGAAACAGGCTTAGAAATACAAACTAGCTATACGATTGACGTTAATGCCGGAGATGTAAAAGAGTATTGGATTAAAGAAGATTGGGTATTTGATCGTGAACGTTCTGTTATGGAAGTTAGAATAATTGGAATGCTACCAATTATTGAAAAAGTAAATGCAGAAACAGGGCAAACTAAAAGAGAAGGTTTATTTTGGATTTATTTTCCTGAAGCTAGATATGTCTTAGCCAATCAGGAGGTATATAATCCAAATAATGATGGTGAACGCTTAACTTTCGAAGATTATTTTAGAAAACGTATTTTTAGTAGCTACATCTTTAGAGAAACAAATGTTTACGATAATAGAGTGCTAGAGAAATATGTTAAAGGAGTAGATCGTCAATTAGAAGCAAGTCGGATTGAAGAAGAAATCATCAACTTCGAACACGATCAATGGCAATTCTAAGTTATCTTAATTGATTAAATAATTCACAAACCCTGCCAATTTGGTGGGGTTTGTTGTTGTATAAGGGTAAAGAATGAACAAAGAGATTCTAAGACTAGCGATTCCTAATATAATTACTAACCTTAGTGTACCCCTAGTTAGCTTAGTCGATTTAGCGCTCATGGGTCGCATGCCCTCTACAGCTTATATTCTTGCCATGGGCTTTGGTACGGTTATCTTTAATTTTATTTATTGGGCTTTTGGTTTTTTGAGAATGGGTACTACCGGAATGGTTTCTCAAGCTTATGGTAAAAGCGACAATAATACTAGTCGAGACTTACTCATTAAGGGTTTATCCATTGCATTTGTTGCCGGATTATTGATGATCTTATTTCAATATCCGTTAAAAGAAGCAGCTTTGTTTTTAATTAATCCTGAGAGTGAAGTTGTTGCTCCACTTTCAACTTACTTTAATTATCGAATATTTGCTGCTCCTGCAACTATTTCGCTCTTTGTTATTAGTGGTTGGCTACTAGGTATGCAAAATGCAAAATGGGCGATGATTTTAGCTTTAACTGTAAATGGAATTAATGCCGTTTTGAGTTTTGTGTTGGTTCATTATTTTAAGCTAAATATTGCAGGTGTGGCTATAGGAAAAGTTATAGCTCAATATAGCGGTTTATTAATAGCAATACTAATTTTCAAAAGCAAATATGAACTAAATATTCAATTATCCGATTTTAGACGTATTTTAAAGAGTAAAGGCTGGAGGTCTTTTATAAGTGTTAATTCAGATATTCTAATTCGCACACTTTGTTTAATCTTTACAATGTCGTTTTTTAAAACAAAAGCTGGAAATGTAGACCCTATACTTGGAGCTGCAAATATTCTATTATTAGAGTTTATCAGCATTTCTGCCTATGGAATTGATGGCTTTGCCTTCGCAGCGGAAGCCCTTTCCGGTAAGTATTTTGGCTTGGGCAAAAAAGAGTCTTTTATGAAATCGGTAAAAGTAGCAATGAAGTGGGGGCTTGGAATAGCAGTTTTGCTTTCTATTGTATTTGTTTTTTTTGGGGAAGAACTGTTGTTTGTTTTAACGAATCAAAAAGAAGTATTGAATGCTGCTTTAGTCTATTTGCCTTGGTTAATCGCAGCTCCCATAATTAATAGCTTTGCCTTTATTTGGGATGGGATTTATGTAGGGACAACTACTTCAAAAGCAATGAGAAATACGATGATATTTTCCACTTTTGTAATTTTCCTGCCTGCTTTTTTTATTGGAGATCATTATTTGAATAATCATGGTATATGGCTAGCATTTAGCCTTTTTATGCTTTCTAGAGGAGTATTTCAGTCGTTTTTAGCTAAATCGTATATTTTTAATCGTTTATGACTTTCTTAAGAGATCAATACAGTTTTTTGAAACCTCATGTCTGCCTTTAAAGGGGTGAGCTTCTACTTCTAAGTCTAGTGTTTTGATGAATTCAATTTGTGCTTTAGCTTTATCAATCGCTAAGAGTTTGTCCTCGTCTCCATAAAAATAATGAACCTTTTTGAGCTGATTGATTTTGAAGTCTTCAGCAGTAAGCTCCGGAGGAACACTTCCTGAGCATGCAAACAGCTCAATGTCTTTATCATTAAGCTGAGCAGCCCATCTAAAAGCAGTTGAAACACCTTGAGAAAACCCTAGAATTGCTAGATCATTAAATGAGTAATTACTTTTTAACTCTTTTAGCAGCAAGTTCAAATAATTGATATAATCTTTGATTTCGTCTTCTCTTTCATGAGAGGTCATCCAACTGGCGGCGGGTTTTCTGAACTTATTGTAAAACTTTGAAAGTGCCTCCGGTGCAACCACCAAAGTATTGGTACTTTGCAAGGCGTCAAAATTCTTAATGAAATCTGAAGCAAGTTCTGCATAGCCGTGAATGGCAATTAACAGTCGATTTATTTGCCCCTTTGGTTGTAGGATATGATGTGCTTCCCTAAATAGCGTTGTCCGTTTTTGGTTAATATTTAACTACATTTTCACATCTAAAATTTGTCAAGTCTAAATTATAACAGTGAAGTTTTGCACATTTTAAGCCCTAATTTATCACTAATTTTGCCGCATGGTTGGAGTAAATAATGTGAGTCTGCACTTTGCTGATCGAGCAATCTTTAATGACATTACTTTTATTGTAAATAAGCTAGACAGAATTGGTTTAGTTGGCAGAAATGGTGCCGGTAAGTCTACTATGCTTAAAAGCTTAGCCGGAATTCAAGCAATTGATTCTGGAAGTATTTCCTTTCCAAATGGTCTAACAATCGGTTATTTGCCCCAAGATATGGATTTTGTGAGTGGTAGAACCGTATGGAAGGAAACCGAAACTGCATTTGGCAAAACCTTAAGCCTGCAGGATCGCATTGATGAAATTAATCATGAACTGGCAGTTAGAGAAGACTATGAATCCGACAGTTATTTAAGTTTGCTGGATGAATTGGCAGAGCTCAATGAAAAGTTGAATTTGATTGGCGCTGAAACCATGGAAGCTGAAATTGAGAAAATTCTGCTTGGCTTGGGCTTTAATAGAAGCGATTTTGAGCGTCAGACGGATGAGTTTAGTGGGGGTTGGAGAATGCGGATAGAATTGGCAAAAATTTTATTGCAAAAAGCCGACTTACTGTTGCTTGATGAGCCAACCAACCATTTAGATATTGAGTCAATTCAATGGTTAGAAATTTTCTTAAAAACCTATCCCGGAGCAATTGTGTTGATTTCTCACGACCGTGCTTTTTTAGACAACCTCACCAATCGAACCATTGAAATTTCAATGGGAAAAATTTACGACTATCAGGCTCCTTATACCAAGTATTTAGAGTTGAGAAAAGAGCGTAGAGAGCAAGAAATTGCCGCATACGAAAATCAACAAAAGCAAATTAAGCAAACGGAAGAGTTTATTGAACGCTTCCGTGCTAAAGCAACCAAGGCAGTGCAGGTTCAATCGCGAATAAAAGCATTGGGTCGCATGGATAAAATTGAAATTGAAGAGGAAGACACATCAGCGATGCGCTTTTCTTTTCCTCCTGCACCTCACAGCGGTAAAGTAACTCTAAAGGTGGAGGATGTTGCCAAAAATTACGATGAAAAGAAGGTTTTTTCCGGAGTTAATTTTATGATTGAAAGGGGCGAGAAGGTTTCTTTTGTAGGAAAAAACGGCGAAGGAAAATCGACCATGTCGAGATTCATTGTGGGTAAAGAAAAAGCAACTAGTGGTAATATTGAGCACGGTTATCAAGTAAAGGTGGGCTATTTTGCACAAAATCAAGCGGAGATACTAGACCCTGAAAAAACAGTTTTTGAAACCATTGATGAAGCGGCCACAGGAGAAATTCGCAAAAAAGTGAGAACTCTTCTAGGTTCATTTTTATTTAGTGGCGACGAAGTAGATAAAAAAGTGAAAGTACTTTCCGGTGGAGAAAGAGCCCGACTGGCCATGTGTAAGTTGTTGCTTGAGCCGGTGAATTTGCTGATATTGGATGAACCTACGAATCACTTAGATATTCGCTCAAAAGAGATTTTAAAAGATGCACTTTTGAGGTACGACGGAACCTTGATTGTCATTTCCCACGACCGTGATTTCTTAAACGGATTAACTGATAAAATCTATGAATTTACCCAAGGAAAAGTAAAAGAACACTTGAGTGGAATCAACGAATTTTTGCGTAAAAAACAAGCTGATGATGTTCGTACTTGGGAAGCCTCTCCAAAGGTGAATAGTGCTTCCAACAAAAGCCATGTAAAGGAAAAGGCTGAAAGCGCGCATCAAGTCTCCTATGAAGAGCAAAAACAGCTCAAGAAAGATGCTAAAAAGGCAAAAAACAAAGTAAGCCGACTCGAAGGAGAAATTAGCCGCTTGGAAAAAGAGCTGGAAAAGTACAATGAGCTTTTAAAGGCTCCGGATGCTTATACCAATCCTGAGAATAAATCAGTGATTGATGACTGGCAAAATGTGAATAAGCAGCTGGAAAAAGCCATGCAAGATTGGGAAAGTGCTCAGTTAGAAGCGGAAGAGTTGGAAGGAAAATTGTAGGGGGTGTGAAAAGCTTTGTGATTAAACAGAGCTTTTCTTACTTTGCTTGTTGTGATAAAACTTAAAATTTGAAACGGATCTTACAATATAAAAACGTCACCCTGAATTTAGTTTAGGATCTGTTAATCTTTTAAATTCTACTCATTAAAAATAACTACTAATTAGTTACAGATGCTGAAACTAGTTCAGCATGACTTTTTATAATTAAATTAGACTGGATTTTAATCTAAAACTGAATCGTTCCAAATCAAAGCGAAGCTTTGAAAATTGGGCTGCCTGACAAAACACGAGGCGGCGTAAGACATAGCGGGGAAGTTTGTTTTGTCTTGATTCTTTGCTTCTTTCTCATCAAGGAGAAAGAAGGAACAAACAAAGGTTTAGCTATAGAAAGACAAGCGATATAAGGATACTAGCAATTAACAGAGGTTCTATTTTAAAAGATACAAACATATCACTTATAAAGTTGTCTGTAAATTAATACTACTCCAAACACAATAAGTCCTAAACCGGATAAAATACCTTGATAGTTGTGCATATTAGTATCTTCTTCTTTTGGAATAGGCTTTATTACTTAAATAATTAAACTGAAACCTAGAACAATAAGTAGAATGCCTGTAGTTAGTATTAAGTGATTCATCCTTAATAGTTAATTGCTTTTCTCAGATTCTAAGTATTGGTTTTAAATCCATAAGGCTGAAAAAAAGGTTATTATAAAAACAATCAATTCCCCATAATCGACAAAAACTTAATCCTCATCATGCGCAATTCTTCCTCAGAGTATACATCTTCAAATTCCTCCATGGCTTCATCAATAGAGTCTACCTCGGTATCGCGGAAATAATCAAAAATTTCTTCTTGATATTCTTCATCCAACAGTTCATCTAAAATGTAGTCCAAGTTAACTTTGGTGCCACTTTCAACGATGTGTTCGATTTCCTCTAAAATCTCATCAACCGTTTTGCCTTTTGCTCCGGCAATGTCTTCCAAAGGCATTTTGCGGTCGATACTTTGAATAATATATACTTTTAGCCCTGATTTATTGACCACAGATTTTACCACCATGTCATCCGGGCGTTCAATTTCGTTTTCTTCTACGTAATCCTTAATGGCCTCTAAAAAGGGTGCCCCAAACTTCTCTGCTTTGCCTTGACCAACTCCGGTGATGTTTGTTAACTCCTCCATGGTAATCGGATAGCGAGTAGCCATATCCTCCAATGATGGCTCAGAGAAAATAACGTATGGCGGAAGGTCTTCATCTCTCGCAACTTCCTTGCACAAGTCTTTTAAAATGTTGAAGAGCTCTTCGTCTGCAGCTCCACCGCTGCCACCTGCAGCCATTACACTGCCATTATCGGAGCTATCGTATTTTTTCGGCTCAATCATCATGATTTCTTTCGGCTTCTTCATGAAATCTTTGCCTTTCTTGCTCACTTTTAAAATACCGTAGTTCTCAATTTCCTTAATGATAAAGTTGTTTAAAATACACTGGCGAATGATGGAGTTCCATTTAATTTCATCGTGTTCTTTACCGGCACCAAATAGGCGGTGCTCATCATTTCTCAATGACTTAATTTCGCTGGTAATTTCCCCCGAAAGGAAATTAGAAAGGTAATTGGCTTTAAAGTTTTCTTTTAAATCCAAAATAGTTTCTAAAAGTAACTGCACTTCTTTTTGTGCATCAAACTGTTCACGTGGATTTAAGCAATTGTCGCAGTTGCCACAATTGTCTTCATCGTATTGCTCTCCAAAGTAATGCAAGAGTTGCTTTCTTCTACAAACTGCCGTTTCTGCATAAGAAACTGTTTCAAAAATCAGCTGCCTGCCAATTTCTTGTTCTGCAACTGGTTTTCCTTGGAGAAATTTCTCCAATTTCTCAATGTCTTTATAGCTGTAAAAGGCGATGCATTTCCCTTCGCCGCCGTCACGTCCGGCTCTTCCGGTTTCTTGATAGTAGCCCTCCAAACTTTTAGGAATATCGTGGTGAATTACAAAACGTACATCCGGCTTGTCAATTCCCATACCAAAAGCAATGGTGGCAACAATCACATCGGCTTCTTCCATCAAAAATTTATCTTGATGCTTGGCTCTTGTGGAAGCATCTAAGCCTGCATGATAGGGGAGTGCTTTAATGCCGTTTACTTGAAGTGTTTCCGCTAATTCTTCTACTTTTTTTCGGCTTAGGCAGTAAACAATGCCCGATTTACCTTTCATTTGGTTAATGCGCTTTACAATTTGAGAATTGGCTTCGCGTTTGGGGTTTACCTCATAATATAAATTCGGACGGTTAAAAGATGCCTTAAAAACGTTGGCATCCAGCATTCCTAAATTTTTCTGAATATCTTGTTGAACTTTTGGAGTAGCTGTAGCGGTTAGTGCTATAATAGGCACTCGATCTATGGCCTCAATAATGTCGCGCAATCTTCTGTACTCCGGACGGAAATCGTGGCCCCATTCCGAGATACAGTGTGCTTCATCAATGGCGAAAAAGGAAATATTAATGGTTTTGAAAAAATCAATGTTAACTTGTTTGGTTAAGGTTTCCGGGGCAACATAAAGCAGCTTGGTCTTCCCGTCTTCCAAATCAGTTTTAACGCGATTAAGCTCAGTTTTGTTAAGTGAGGAGTTCATAAAGTGAGCAATGTGATCTCCATCTGAAAAGCCGCGAATGGCATCTACCTGGTTTTTCATTAAAGCAATAAGTGGTGAAACCACAATAGCGGTTCCCTCCATAATCAATGCCGGCAATTGGTAGCACATCGATTTACCTCCACCGGTAGGCATAATCACAAAAGTGTCATTTTTATCTAGTACACTACGAATAACTGCTTCTTGTTCTCCTTTAAAAGTTGAAAAACCAAAGTACTTTTTTAACTCGCCTGTCAATGGTATAGATGCTGTCTCCATTAATTGTCTTTTACTTTATTTCGGTTACTTTTGCTACAAAATTTTACTCCATATTTGGAAATACAAGTTAGTAAAATTTTAGAGTTTAAAAAACAAAAATCAAATTTTTGAAAAATTCTGACGAAATTAAGCAAATTGCACGGCAAACGCTTCAAATAGAGCGGGATTCTATAGAGGCCTTAATGGCTTCAATCAACGATGAATTCGTGGATGTTGTGGAAACAATCTATCAATGTAAGGGCAGAGTTGTCGTAAGTGGAATAGGAAAGAGTGCAATTGTTGCACAAAAAATTGTTGCAACTTTAAATTCTACCGGTACACCTGCATTGTTTATGCATGCAGCAGATGCCATTCACGGTGATTTAGGCATGGTGCAAAAAGAGGACGTTGTTATTTGTATTTCAAAAAGTGGCGACACCCCGGAAGTGAAGGTTTTAGTGCCTTTGGTAAAAGGCATGGGGAACACACTTGTCGCCCTAACCGGAAATTTTTCATCTTACTTAGGAGAACATGCCGACTTTCGCATAAGCTGTGCGGTGGAAAAAGAAGCTTGTCCGAATAATTTAGCGCCCACCAACAGCACAACTGCTCAAATGGTAATGGGCGACGCATTAGCTGTTTGTTTAATTGAATGCCGTGAGTTTGGCAGTAAAGATTTTGCCCGATATCATCCGGGAGGAGCTTTGGGTAAGCGATTGTATCTGCGTGTTTCGGATTTGTATCAGCAAAATGAAAAGCCGGCAGTGTCTGCTGAAAGTAGCTTAAAAGAAGTTATTATTGAAATATCAACTAAGCGCTTAGGAGTTACTGCTGTAGTAGAAGGGAAGAAAGCAATTGGTGTAATTACCGATGGAGATTTGAGAAGAATGTTGAGTCAAGATCACGATTTAAGTCAGGTGAAAGCCAGAGATATAATGACTAGTTCTCCCAAAACCATTATGGAAGATGCTATGGCAGTAGAAGCAGTAAAAGTGATGAAACAAACTAATATTTCGCAATTAATTGTATGCTCAGGCGAAGAGTATGTTGGAGTAGTACATTTTCATGATTTATTAAAAGAAGGGTTAATCTAGTGAGTTTAGATCAGAGTTTCGACGAGGAAGATGAAGGGATGTCCTTTTTGGATCATCTTGAAATTTTAAGGTGGCACTTAATCCGAATTGTTATAGCACTGCTAGTGTTCGGTATTGTGGCTTTTGTCTTTAAGGGAATAGTTTTCGATACAATTATTTTAGCCCCTGCTTTTAATGATTTTGTCACTTATCAACTGCTCTGCGATTTATCTCAATGGCTAAATCTCGGAGAAAACCTCTGTTTTAAAGATTTAAAATTTGAGCTGATTAACCTTACCATGGCAGGGCAGTTTAGCATGCACATACTTGTTTCTGTAGTGGCGGCTTTGGTGATTTCATTCCCTTACATTCTCTATGAACTTTGGCGATTTATAAAACCTGCGCTTAAGAAAAGTGAAAAAAATTACGCTAAGGGGATTGTGTTTTGGGGCTCTTTACTCTTTTTAACCGGAGTAGCTTTTGGTTACTATGTAATTACGCCTATGTCGGTGCAGTTTTTAGGAGGATATAGGGTGAGTGACTTGGTTCATAATCAAATTAGTTTAAAATCATACATTTCAACAGTTTCTACCATTACTTTAGCAACAGGTTTAATATTTCAGTTGCCGATTGTAGTTTATTTCTTGTCGAAAGTGGGCTTGGTAACACCGCATTTAATGAAAACCTACCGTCGGCATGCGATTATTGCAGTGTTGATTTTATCGGCAATTATTACACCGCCCGATATTACTTCTCAAGTGTTGGTTTCTATTCCACTAGTGATTTTGTATGAAATTAGTATAATTATTTCAAGGGCAGTGGCGAAAAAAGAGGCTGAAAAAGAATAATTCAGTAGAAAATTTACTCATACATGAATGATTATGTATTTTTAGGGCTTCTAAATTAAGATGGACAAAAGAGGAGTTTCAATTGCTAATCATTGGGTAGTTCTTTTGCTGCTTTTGCTCGCAGCTCCTAGTTTTTATGCGCAAAAAACCATAGTTAGCGGAAAAGTAATCGATGCAGAAACCAAAGAAGCATTGCCCTTTGTAAATGTGGTTTTTCAAGACTCTAAGGTGGGAACTTCAACGGATATTGACGGAAACTACCGAATTGAAACCTACTATCCTACCGATTCACTACAAGCAAGCTTTTTAGGCTATAATTCACTTGCTAAGTCAGTGAAAAAAGATGTAGAACAAAAGGTGAATTTCGCTTTATCTCCAGGTGGTGTCGACATAGAAGAAGTGGTGATTGAGTACGAAGGAAATCCTGCCCATGATATTCTCAGAAGAATCTGGAGAAACCGAGAGGCAAATAATCGCGAGAAATATGATTATTACCACTATGAGGTGTATAACAAAGTAGAGTTCGACCTGAATAATGTAACAGAAGACTTTAAGAAGAAAAAGATCTTTAAAAACTTTCAATTTATTTTCGATTATGTAGACAGTACTTCTGAGGAGAAGCAGTTTTTGCCCATGTTTATGACTGAGTCTTTGTCGGATTACTATTACAGAAGAAGTCCGAAATCAGAAAAGGAGTACATCAAAGCCTCTCAAGTTTCTGGAACGTCTAACGAAAGCATTACTCAGTTTTTGGGTGATATGTATCAGAAAGTGAATGTTTACGAAAATACCATCGACGTATTTGGAAAGTCTTTTGTCAGCCCAATTTCGACCACAGGCTTACTTTACTACCGCTATTATTTGAAGGATAGTGTATATATTGACAACAGATACTGCTATGAAATTGATTTTGTACCAAGAATGAAGCACGAGCCGGTTTTTAGTGGAACCATGTGGGTGAACGATACCACTTACGCCATCAAACGAATTGAAGCCGGAATCAATGAAAATGCCAACATCAACTTTATCAATGGCTTTGAAGTAAAGCAAGAATATAAAAAAGTGGATAACCAATACTGGATGTTGAGCAAAGATGAGTTGGTAGTCGATTTTCAGGTAGGTGAAAAAATCATGGGACTTTACGGAAGAAAACACACTTCATATAAAGATTTTGTGATAAATAAACCCTTAGAGGACAAGTATTACGAAGGAATTGATAATGTAACTGTTTTAAAAGATGCCAATAATAAAGAACAAAGCTTTTGGCAGACAGCGCGTCACGATACCTTATCCAAAAACCAGCAGGGTATTTATGAAATGGTTGATTCTGTTAAAAATGTTCCTGCATTTAGAACATTTATTGATGTTGTTCAGCTCATTTTTACCGGTTATAAAGAAGTGGGCTGGTTTGAAATTGGACCTTATTTTAAAGCCTATAGTTACAATCCGGTTGAGGGGCATCGTTTTCGCCTTGGAGGGAGGACTTCGAACAACTTTAGTACCAGGGTTATGCTCAATGGCTATTTGGCTTATGGCTTAACTGATCAGCGTTTTAAATACAATGGAGGAGTTCTATACAAGTTAAGCGACAATCCGCGACAGCGAGTAGAGTTTCAATACAAGAGAGATGTTGAGCAATTGGGACAAAGTAGAAATGCTTTTGCAGAGGACAACATTTTGTCTTCTTTTTTACGAAGAAATCCAAACGATAAGTTAACTGATGTAGAGTCTTTTGAATTTTCTTATGAAAGAGAGTGGATTACCGGCTTTTCAAATAAGTTGTTTTTAACAAAACGATTGATGCGTCCGTTGGGGAGTTTGGAGTATAGAAGGTTTAATGCTGATCCGGAGATTGGAGTAGTGGAAGATGAGATGATTAATACCTCTGAAGTGAGTTTGTATACTCGCTTTGCCTATAAGGAGAAATTTGTAGAGGGCGAGTTTGAACGCTTGAGCTTGGGGAGCGAATATCCTATTTTGGAGTTTCAATTAACCATGGGCTTAAAAGACTTTTTAGATGGAGATTACGATTATCAAAAATTAGAATTAGCCATTAGCGATAACATCAATACCGGTGTTTTAGGTTACTCAAAAGTGCGATTTACCGCCGGTAAGTATTTTGGAACATTGCCTTATCCACTTTTGGAAATTCACAACGGTAACGAGACCTACTTTTACGATCAACAAGCCTTTAACCTGATGAACTTTTTTGAGTTCATTAGTGACGAATATGCCACAATAATGTACACTCATCATTTCGATGGATTCTTTTTAAATAAAATACCTTTGTTGCGTAAGTTAAAGTGGAGAGAAGTAGTGGCAGCTCGTGCAGTAGCCGGAAATTTGAGCAATCGGCATCGTTCGGAATTTATTTTGCCCAACAACATTTTTGAACTGAATGAACCTTACACAGAAATTGCCATGGGGATTGAAAACATCTTTAAAGTGATACGAATTGATGCCATGTGGCGTTTAAATTACTTAGATCATCCAAATATTGCGAAATTTGGCATTCGAGGAGCTTTTGAATTTTCCTTCTAAGCTTTCTTGTTTGTAAAACTGAATTGAATGAAGTTAAGAGCTGAAAATATTGTCAAAAAGTATAAAAGCAGAACGGTTGTAAAAGGCGTATCTGTAGAAGTTAACCAAGGAGAAATTGTTGGACTTTTAGGTCCCAATGGTGCCGGAAAAACAACTTCATTTTACATGATCGTAGGTTTAGTAACGCCTAATGAAGGGAAGATCTTTTTGGAAGGTGATGAGATTACTTCACTTCCTATGTATAAAAGAGCCAAACTGGGAATTGGTTATTTGGCTCAAGAAGCTTCCGTTTTTAGAAAGCTTTCGGTAGAAGATAACATTAAAGCCATTCTAGAAATGACTAAGCTCAGCAAAAAAGAGCAAGCCGATAAATTGGAGTCTTTGTTAGATGAGTTTGGTTTACAGCATGTGCGCACAAACCGAGGGGACTTGCTTTCGGGTGGTGAGCGCAGGCGAACAGAAATTGCCAGAGCATTGGCTACAGATCCTAAATTTATTTTGTTGGATGAACCTTTTGCAGGAGTTGACCCTATTGCTGTGGAAGATATTCAGAGTATTGTGGCAGATTTAAAGAAGAAGAACATTGGAATTCTCATTACCGACCACAATGTAAATGAAACGCTTTCCATCACCGATAGAGCCTATTTGCTTTTTGAAGGTAAGATTCTAAAAGCAGGAACTGCTGAAGAGTTAGCCAGCGATGAGCAAGTAAGAAAAGTTTACTTGGGTAAAAACTTTGAGTTGAAGAGAAAGAATTTTGCTCAATAGGAAATTAGAGTATAGACTTTAGATGTTTGATTAAATTTGATTATTGATATAGTTTTTTAAAAGGATATTGCTAAAAGCAAAAAAAAACTTTGCGGTCTTCGCGACTACTTAGTGGCCTTTGTGGTTAAAAAAGTAAATAACTAAGCTATTTTGTTTTCAGCACTCTGTCTTTACTTTTTTCCATTCCCGATAGCAATCGGGAGAAAAAAGTAAACAAAACCCGCCTGCCTTTCACGAGCCTGTGCATCGGCGGGCAGGAATTCT
>MDTD01017651.1_pt1 | contig 121836 bp, 114 predicted proteins | sample 811221 | NCBI WGS metagenome assembly MDTD01 (sample SAMN05326646, study PRJNA326480) | marine metagenome | isolation source: seawater | place: Pacific Ocean: South West | collected 2011 | reverse complement strand
TGTGCTGGGGCCAGTGATGTCATTGGTGATATTCAATCCAGTCAAAGTGCGCAAGGAGATGGTGCGGGACTATCTTGTGGTGGGACTGATACAGTTTTCGGCCCTGAGTTACGGAATATATTCAGTCTATCTGGCGCGTCCGGTTTATGTGGTGTTTGTTAAGGATCGATTGGACGTGGTAGTGGCGGCAGAGCTTGATGCCGCGGACATGCATGGCGCTGACGACGGTTTTACCCGTTTGCCGTTGTTGGGGCCGAAAACCATTTGTGTTGATTATCCAGCGGATCCGCAGGAGCGGTCGGAATTACTGTGGTCAGCTGTGCAGGGCAAGGACATACAATTGCAGCCTCGTTACTATCGTGACTGTGAGCAGGGTGAGGTGAGAAGTCATGCATACGGGCGGGATCAGTTGGAGAAGTTGACCCAAATAAAGCGGTCATCATTGCCATTAAATGTGGGCGATCAAGATTTCTCCTGGCTCCCTGTTGTATCGCGCTTTGGTTCGTGGATTGTAATATTTGTTGGAGATTCTGATACCAGACCGGTGTATGTGAATGCGAATCCGTTCGCGAAATCGGGTTGATTTGATTACTGTTCAAACCGCATCGACAAATCTACCGCCCGACAATGCTTGGTCAACCCACCAATGGAAATATAATCCACCCCGGTCCCGGCAATGGTGCGTAAGGTAGAGTCCGTTACACCGCCGGATGCTTCGAGCTTGGCTTTGCCATCGGTTATCCTCACGGCCTTGTGCATGTCGTCAAGGTTGAACTCATCCAGCATTATTATGTCAGCACCGGCTTCCAGTGCTTCATGCAGCTCCTGGAAAGTCTCAACTTCAATTTCCACCGGCTTTCCGGGGGCGTTTTTCTGCGCGGTTTTGACGGCCTGAATGATGCCACCGCAGGCCGCAATGTGATTCTCTTTTATCAAAAATGCGTCATACAGGCCCACCCTGTGGTTATGGCAGCCGCCGCAGGTTACCGCATACTTTTGCGCGGTGCGCAAGCCCGGCAGGGTTTTGCGGGTGTCCAGCAGTTTGACACCGGTGCCTTTAACCTTGTCGGCGTAATGGCGGCACACCGTTGCCGTTCCTGACAGGGTCTGCAGAAAATTCAGTGCACAGCGTTCACCGGTGAGCAGGCTGCGTGCATTGCCCTCCAGTTCGAACAACACCTGATCAGGATGTACCTGATCGCCATCCTGTACCTGCCAGGTAACCTTCACCTCCGGGTCAATCTGGCGAAACACTTCATCCACCCACTCTGTGCCGCAAATCACCGCCTGCTCCCGGGTAATGATCCTGGCTTGGGCGGTATTGGCAGCGGGAATCAGGGCGGCGGTAATGTCGCCGTCCCGTACATCTTCCTCAATGGCGAAGGCTACAGTGCGCTTCAGGTCTTGCAGTCGGTAATCGATGGTCATATTCAGGCTACTTGTTGAAATAATCTTTGGTTAACTTAAATACCAGCGGGCTCAGTACCAGCAGGGCAATCAGGTTGGGGATGGCCATCATGGCATTGAGCACGTCTGCCAACAGCCAGACAAAGTCCAGGGAGAGCATGGCGCCGGCGGGAATTGCCACAATCCAAACGATGCGAAAAGGAAGGATCATGCCGGTGCCGAACAGGTATTCCGCACAGCGTTCGCTATAGTAGCTCCAGCCCAGAATCGTAGTAAAGGCAAACAGCGCCAGGCCGATGGCCACCACATGGGCACCATAGTTGTAGCCCAGGATGTCGAAGGCCTGTTGTGTTAATTCGGCACCGCTGGCGCCCTGGGTCCAGGCACCACTGATGACAATCACCAGGCCGGTAATGGAGCAGATAATAATGGTGTCGATGAAGGTCCCCAGCATGGCAATAAAACCTTGCTGCACTGGGTTGTTGGTTTGGGCGGCGGCATGGGCGATAGGGGCGCTGCCCAGGCCGGCTTCGTTGGAAAACACGCCTCGAGCCACCCCAAAGCGAATGGCTGCCATGACGCTGGCGCCAGCGAAGCCGCCCACGGCGGCGTGGCCGTTAAAGGCGCTGTCCACAATGGTGGCGATGGCATCAGGAATCTCACCGGCGTTAAGGGCAATAAACAAAATCCCGGTGGCAACGTACAGCAATGCCATGGAGGGCACTAATCGGGCCGCTACCTGGCCGATGCGCTGGATGCCACCCAGTAACACCAGCCCGGCAATGATGGCGAGGATGGCCCCGGTTACCCAATGAGGTATTGCATAGGTGGCTTCCAGAGCATCAGCCACGGAGTTGGATTGAACGGTATTGCCGATGCCGAAGCCCGCCACCAGGCCGAAGATTGCGAACAGGGTGCCGAGCCAGGCCCAGCCGCTGCCCATGCCGTTTTTGATGTAGTACATGGGCCCGCCCACATAGTGCCCTTTATTGTCACGTTCCCGAAACCTTACGGCCAATACCGCTTCACTGTATTTGGTGGCCATACCCACCAGGGCAATGCACCACATCCAGAACAAGGCACCCGGGCCACCCATGGCGATGGCGGTGGCCACCCCGGCAATATTGCCGGTACCCACGGTGGCGGACATGGCGGTCATCAGCGCATTGAATGGCGGGATGTCGCCGGATTCAGTTGAATGCCGGCCTTTGAGCAGCAGGCTGAAGGCATAGGGGATTTTACGCAGGGTCACCAGACGCAAGCCCAATGTCAGGATGATGCCGGTAAGCGAAAGGGCCACCAGCATAGGGGCACCCCAAAGAATGTTGCCGCTGAGCCACGAAAGAAATTCGGTTAGGGTTTGCATCGGGTACACCTGAATCGGGTTAGTTTCGGAGACCGATTTTACGCGAAACCGGGTATTTTTACGAATATCAACGGCTTACTGAGTGGTCATTTTTGCCGTCAAAAAAACGGCGATAAATGGACAAAAAACAGACAAATATCTTTGTGATCTGAGTCCCAAATAGGTCAACACCGACAGGTGGGTTCAGAATTCGTACCTATACTGCTAGGTGAAGGTGCTGGAACCGTTCACAACCTGACAAAGTTTGTCAGTCAGCACAAGCAGGCAGGAATGACGCTCGCAACACGTGGATGTTGAGTGAATTTGTGTAATAGATGTATGCGCATAGACGAGGCTAACAGCCATGAATCAGAAGCCAGAACTTCGGTGTATCAACGGAAACGGGATGTCGGCTTCCCCCACTGGTGCTTCCACCATGCTGAACGATAAAGCTCAGCAACAGAATACCGGTTTGCCCAGCGTGCTGATGAAAGCGCGCCGTTCTGCTTTGGAGGAATTACACCAACTGCTGGCTGATGTGTTCGATAAGGCTGACGATACTTTCTTTGAGTACGCAGAGAAATCCGGCAGTGAGCAGGATAAGGACGCCTACATCGAAACCATGCGTCAACTGCGTCTCAACCGCAAAGAGATCGAGCGTAGCTTCTATCAGAAGTTGAACGTACTGTTCAAGAAACTGCCGCATTCCAATGATGACGGCGGTGTCGCGTTGGAAGCGGTATCATCCCTGGAAGGATTGTCATTGGTGGCGGATGACGACCTGGAAATGAATGTCGCTCTGGAAGGCATGGTGTCCAAGGCCAAGAGCAAGTTTGCAGAACGCATCTATCAAATAAACACCCGTATGGAAGCGGTGTTGGTGCATGCCCATATCAAGGTGAACGAACGAAATAACCCGTTTCATCCCCAGCAGGTGTGTGAGGCCTTTAACAGCGCCTCCCAGATCGTGCAGTGTGATATTAAGAAGCGGCTGGTGCTCTATAAGCTGTTCGATAAGTTTGTAATATCCGAATATGACGTGGTGCTGGATACCGCCAATGCCGTGTTGGCCGACGCAGGGGTGCTGCCTGATCTGAAAGGTACGCCCAAATTGGCGTCCATTCGTCGCCGCTCCAAAGAGTCCACAACAGAAGATCAGAAAGCAGAGCCGCAGGAAAGTGCAGCCAAGCAGGCGGCCAATGAATTTTTTACCCAATTGCAAACCCTGCTGGCTTCCGTCAGGAATGTACCTACGGTAACGGATATGGTCACCGGGCCGATCGGTTCGGCGGCAGAAAATGCTCGCGAGATGTCGAACGCCGAACTGTTTGATATGTTGTCCCGTCTGCAACAGGTTCAGCCTCAGGGTGAGGATGTCATTAGCGGCAACGTCAGTCTGCCGAAAGTCAATGTACGTGGTGTTGTATCCAATTTGCTGCGCCAGCGCGAAACCAAGCAGGGCCCTGAACGGGTAGGGCAGACCGACAGCGATGTGATTAATCTGGTTTCCATGCTGTTTGATTTCATTCTGGATGATGACAACTTGCCTGTACCGGTAAAGGCCTTGTTGGGCCGACTGCAGATTCCCTATCTAAAGCTTGCCATCCAGGATTACAGTTTCTTCAGCCGTGGTGGCCATCCTGCCCGCAAGTTGCTTAACGAATTGGCACGGGCGGGGATTGGCCTGAATGAGGATGCCGATCACCTGAAGAAGGACATGGTGTTCAAAAAGATTCAATCCACGGCGCAACGTATCCTGACGGAATATGAGAAAGAAGCCGTGCTGTTCGATGAGCTGTTGCACGATTTCAGCCAGTTCATGCAGACCGAAGTGCGGCGCTCACAGATGATAGAGCAGCGCACCAAAGCGGCGGAAGAAGGAAAAGCGAAAGCACAGTTGGCCGAGAAAACCGCTCTGGAAACTGTACGCCAGCGGCTGGACGGCAAGACGGTTCCCGAAGTGGTGGTGCGTTTGCTGACCGATGGCTGGATGGGCGTATTGAAACTGGTGTTTCTGAAATACGGTCCGGAAAGCAATAACTGGCTGGGCGCAGTGAAAACCATTGATCATCTGTTGTTGAGCGTTGCTCCGACAGAGGACGATGCAGCGCGTAAAAAACTGTTCAATATCGTTCCCATTCTGTTGAAGAATTTGCGTCAGGGGTTGAATAGTGTCTCCTTTAACCCCTTTGTGATGGGGGAGATGCTGACTGAGTTGGAGCAGCTGCAGATGCAGGTGCTGCGCGGCGAAACTCCGGAGCATCTGGACAATCGCAAGGATCCGGCCAAGGATCTGGTTGCGGCTGTGACCGAAGATATGGAGCGCATGGGTGCTTCACCGGTGATTCCGGATCGAAACAAGGTTTCGCGATTGGATATCACACGCACTCCCAGCGCGATTCCGGATTCAGAACTGGCAGCATTGCCGGATGACGATCCCTATTTGCAGCAGGCCAAGAAGGTCAACGTGGGGGCCTGGATGGAGTTTCGTGGCGACAACGGCGCGAAAACCCGATCCAAGCTGGCCGCCCACATCAAGTCAGCCGACAAGATGATTTTTGTGAACCGCACCGGTGTGAAAATTGATGAGAAAACCACATTGGGTCTGGCTCATGCCCTGAAGAAGGGTGAAGTCCTTATTCTGGAAGATTCCCAGCTGTTCGATCGCGCGCTGCAGAATGTGATCGGTAATCTACGCAAAGTGAAAGAAGCGAACCTGTAGCCCCGCCCCCCTTTTTCTACACCCTTCCTGGCTGCCCTTGTGGCAGCTTTTTTTTGCCTGTAACGTTAGCGCCTCTTGTTGGAGGTTTATCACCGTGAAAATTGAACAGCACTGGCTGTCTGAGGCCAGGCATGTGCCATCTCCCAACTTCAATGAGCGGCCGGCCGGCATCGTGCCGGAACTGATTGTGGTGCACTGTATCAGCTTGCCGCCGGGGCAGTTTGGTGGCGCCTATGTGGAACAGTTCTTTCAGAATTGCCTGTGTGCCGAAGAGCATCCCTACTTTGGAGAAATCCATAACATGGAAGTGTCCTCCCATGTGTTCATACGTCGCGATGGCGAGGTGATTCAGTTTGTACCGTTTGACAAGCGGGCCTGGCACGCCGGGCAATCCTGCTATGGAGAGCGGGAAAACTGTAACGATTTCTCGATCGGAATTGAGTTGGAGGGAACCGACGACAGCCGCTACGAGGCGGTGCAATACGAGCGATTAAAACAGGTGATTGAAACGCTGGTTTCGTATTATCCAAGCCTGGAGCTCGATGCCCTGGTGGGGCACAGCGATATAGCACCGGGCCGAAAGTCGGATCCCGGCCCGTTTTTCGATTGGGAAAAGTTGCGCAAAGCGCTTGGATTGTCATGATTTGTAAACAGTTTTATCAGGAAAGATGATAATTATCTGTTACGCTATTAATTAACAATAAAAAGGAGTGCTGAATGACATTACTGGCGTTGTTGGTTGCGTTATGGGGCGTCAAGGAATCCTACGTGCCCAGCTATTTTGCCGAATGCCAGTGGGGCCGTGCCTACATGAAGCAGGCTGAACAGCTCTCCTTTCTGAACAATGCCCATCCCGCCCTGGGTTACGGGTTCTACATTCTTCCTCCCGTGTTGCTGGCCTGGTATTTTGCAGAGATGCATGACCGCTGGTTTTTCTCATTGCTGGAGGCGGTGGCAGCGGTCATTGTGTTTGTGGCCATACTGGATTATCGCAAGGTAGAGGCTGCGTTGACGCCCTTTTTGAAGCGCTGGCGCAGTCAGGAATGGCAATCCGCTTACGAGCACGGCTCCCAGAGCTTTGATTACGGGCGCATGGTGAGTCCCAGCCAGCTATTGAACCAAACCATCACCCAATACTGGGTGCGGGTAAATCAGACCCTGTTTGCCCCCCTGTTCTGGTTTGCCATTTTTGGTTTGGCCGGATTGGTGTTGTATGTGCTGACCTCTTTGTTGGAGCGCAGCGGTGGCGATGATCGGCCGGGCTGGAAAAAACTCGGGACTGAATTTTTGTATGCGCTGGACGGTGTTCCCGCCCGCGCCATTGCGCTCACCATTGCGGCATTGTGCTTCAACGGCAAGGTGGTTGCGGTGGCACTGCGTCGTTTTCGCGCCACTGACCGGGAAGCCGAGGTGGTATTGAAGTTGGCGGTGAAGATGGGGCTTGCGTTCCAGGAACTGCCGATGAGCGATGAGGAAATGGCTTCAGAGGGGGCCCGCCGCATCCATGCTGTTCAAGATTTGCGCAGTAATGTGTTTGTTTTTTGGTTGGTCGTTATTGCGGTACTAACCATCATTGCCTGACCCGGAACACCATTCGGTGCTCAGGCGCCAAAAATGTCATCCCAATCCTATACTGTTGAGAATGACGGAAAAGTAATGCAGGGCCACAAGCCCTCAGTGACCAGGAGTTTTGTCTATATGACTCGTGAACGTTTTTATGGTGACAGTGATCCTGTCGAAACCCAGGAGTGGCTGGACGCGCTGGCGTCGGTGCTCGAGAACGAGGGGCCCGAGCGGGCCAAGTATCTCCTCGACAAGATGGGTGAGAAAGCGCGCCAGTCCGGTTTACAGGTTAATGATCTCACTACGCCTTATATCAACACCATCGCCCCCGAATATCAGGCGCAGATGCCGGGCGATCATTTTATGGAACGTCGCATCCGTTCCCTGATCCGTTGGAATGCGTTGGCCATGGTGCAAAGGGCCAATCTTTCCGATGATGAGCTGGGGGGGCACATCTCCAGTTTTGCCTCCTCTGCCACCCTTTATGATATTGGCTTCAACCATTTTTTTCGTGCCTCCAATGAGACCTTTGGCGGAGATCTGATCTTCTACCAGGGGCACTCCGCGCCGGGAATTTATGCCCGTGCCTTTCTTGAAGGCCGCATCGAAGAGAAGCAAATTGAGAATTTTCGCCGTGAGGTGAGTAAGGAGGGACTGCCCTCCTATCCGCATCCCTGGCTGATGCCCAATTTCTGGCAGTTTCCCACCGTATCCATGGGGCTGGGGCCGATTCAGGCCATCTATCAGGCTCATTTCATGAAGTACCTGCAGAATCGGGAGCTGATCAAAAAGGATGACCGCAAGGTATGGGCATTTTTAGGGGACGGCGAAACGGACGAGCCGGAGTCGCTGGGCTGTATCTCTCTGGCCGGACGCGAAAAGCTGGATAACCTGATATTTGTGGTGAACTGTAATCTGCAGCGTTTGGACGGGCCGGTACGGGGTAACGGCAAAATTATTCAGGAACTGGAAGGTGTTTTCCGGGGTGCCGGCTGGAACGTTATCAAAGTGATCTGGGGCCGGCGCTGGGATCCGCTGTTGACCCGTGACAGCGAAGGTGTGTTGCGCAAACGCATGGAAGAATGCGTTGATGGTGAATACCAGGCTTTTAAAAATCACGGTGGTGCTTTTACCCGTGAGCACTTTTTCAATAAGTACCCTGAACTTGAGGCGATGGTGGAGCACATGACCGATGAAGAGATCTACCACCTGAACCGGGGTGGGCATGATCCGTTCAAGGTATACGCGGCTTACCATGCCGCCATGCATCACAAGGGGCAGCCCACTGTGATTCTGGCGAAAACGGTGAAAGGCTATGGCATGGGTTCCGGCGAATCCGCCAATAAAACCCACCAGATGAAAACCCTGGATATGGACAGCCTGAAAGCGTTCCGCAATCGTTTTGATATGCCATTCAATGATGAAGAACTGAAGAAAATTCCATTCTATCGTCCAGCCGATGACAGTAACGAAATGCGCTACCTGCATGAGCGGCGCAAAGCTCTGGGCGGCTATCTGCCAGCACGGCGCACGGAAAGTGAGAAACTCGAAATTCCGGAGTTAGGCGTTTTTGGCCCGCTGTTGGAGGGCTCCGGCAAGCGGGAAATGTCCACCACCATGGCGTTGGTGCGCATGATGAATTCCCTTATTAAACAGAAATCCATTGGTGACCGAATTGTGCCGATCGTGCCGGATGAAGCCCGCACCTTTGGAATGGAAGGGATGTTCCGTCAATTGGGCATATACTCCGCGGTGGGTCAGCTCTATAAACCGGCGGATGCCGAGCAGGTAATGTTCTACCGGGAGGATATAAAAGGGCGAATTCTGGAAGAGGGTATCAATGAGGCCGGTGCCATGTCAGCCTGGATTGCGGCGGCAACGTCGTATTCTGTGAACAATCACCCCATGATCCCCTTCTATATTTTCTATTCGATGTTTGGTTTCCAACGCATTGGTGATCTGGCCTGGGTCGCCGGTGATGCCCAGGCGCGTGGTTTTTTGATTGGGGCCACCGCCGGCCGCACCACATTGAATGGGGAAGGCCTGCAGCATCAGGATGGCCACAGCCACGTGCTGGCGGCAACCATTCCCAATTGTGTTGCCTACGATGTTGCCTACGCCTATGAGCTGGCGGTGGTGCTGCATGATGGCCTGCGCCGCATGTATCAGGAACAGGAAAACCTGTTCTATTACATCACCGTTGAGAATGAAAACTACGAGCATCCCGCCATGCCGGAGGGCATCGAGGAAGCGATTCTGAAAGGCATGTACCTGCTGAAAGAGGGGGATGATAACAACAAATTGCGAGTGCAGTTGCTGGGTAGCGGGTCGATTCTGCGTGAGGTGGAAGCCGCTGCCGAGATTCTGCAGGATGTGTATGGGGTGACTTCGGATGTGTGGAGTGTTACCAGTTTTACTGAGTTGCGCAGCGAGGGCCTGAGAAAGCAGCGCTGGAACCTGTTGCATCCGGAAGAAGAGCCGCAGGTGCCCTATGTGACCAAAGCATTGCGGGCGCGCAAGGCGCCGGTAGTGGCCGCGTCGGATTATATCAAGACCCACGCCGATCAGATTCGCCCCTTTGTGCGCAATCACTATACCGCGCTGGGAACCGATGGCTTCGGACGCAGTGATTCCCGTGAACAACTGCGGCACTTCTTTGAAGTGGATCGTTACTTTATCACCGTGGCGGCATTGAATTCATTGGCGGATAAGGGCCTGTTGGGCCGCAGTAAGGTGGCTGACGCCTTGCGCCGTTTCAATATTGATGCTGAAAAACCCTACCCACCCTATGTGTGATCGAGGAGAACGACCGTGGCAGTGAAAGACGTGTTAGTACCCGATCTGGGCGGAACAGATGGGGTGGACGTAATTGAGTTATCCGTGCAGCCCGGTGATCGGGTTGAAAAAGAGGACACCTTGCTGGTGTTGGAGTCCGATAAAGCCACCGTGGAAGTGCCTTCTCCCTACAGTGGTGTTGTGTCTTCCTTCGAGGTGTCACAGGGCCAAACCGTGAAAGAAGGTGATTTGCTGGCCAGGATGGAAATTGAGGACGGTGCTGTTTCCAGTAAAGACTCATCCAATAAAGACGCACCTCATAAAGGTGCGGACAAGCAACCGGATCAGTCGTCGGGGCATGAGCCGGCAGCAACCTCCGCCAGCAGTGTGGCCGAGGCATCCGGCAAAGCGGAGGCGGCCGCAGCTGGCAGCGGCCGGATGGAAACCGTCACCGTGCCGGACATTGGCGGTGCTGAAGACGTCGAGGTGATCGAGGTATCGGTGCAGGAAGGAGATCGGCTGGAACCGGAGCAGACCATGGTGGTGCTGGAATCCGACAAGGCCACCATGGAAGTACCCAGTCCCAAGGCCGGATCCGTACGCAAGGTACTGTTGAAAGTGGGTGATAAGGTGTCCCAGGGCACGGCGGTGCTGGAACTGATGGTGGTGGGCGAGAACGGCTCAACGTCATCCACAGCGCCGGCGGCGGAAACGGAGTCTGCCAGTACGGCACAACAGCCCAAAGCTGAACCGCAATCTGACATAGTCGAACGGCAACCGGCAGCTGCCGCAGATAGCGCTGCCGCGTCAACCGGCCCCAGTAAACGGGTACATGCCGGACCGGCAGTGCGGCGTCTGGCTCGTGAGCTGGGGGTGGATCTGGCGGCGGTAAAAGCCAGTGGTCCCCGCGCTCGCATCCTGAAGGAAGACGTGCATGATTATGTGAAAGGGCGCCTGCAGGGCAAAGCGGAATCCGTTGCCGGCGGCACCGGTTTACCTGCGTTGCCTGAGATCGACTTCAGCCGGTGGGGTGAGGTGGAAACCGTGGAGCTGGGTAAGATCAACAAACTCAGTGCGGCCAATCTGCATCGGTCCTGGGTGCATATTCCCCACGTGACGCAGTTTGATGAAGCCGATATCACCAGCCTGGAAGCATTTCGTAAATCTGAATCCCAGGCACTGAAAGAGCAGGGGGTCAAACTGACGTTACTGGCGTTTCTGGTAAAAGCCTGTGCCAAGGCATTGCAGGAGTTTCCCCGCTTCAACAGCTCCATGAATCCGGAAGGCACACACCTGGTGTTCAAACGCTACATCCATATTGGTATTGCCGTGGATACACCCAATGGCCTGGTGGTGCCGGTGATTCGTGATGCGGATAAGAAGTCGGTAAAGGATATTGCCGTGGATATGCAAACCCTGAGCGAGAAAGCCAGGGCCAAGAAACTGTCTCCGGGTGATATGCAGGGTGGCTGCTTCTCAATATCGTCCCTGGGGGGCATTGGCGGTACAGCGTTTACGCCTATCGTGAACTGGCCCGAGGTGTCCATACTGGGGGTATCCAGATCGCAGATGAAGCCGGTATTCAATGGTGAAGGCTTTGATCCAAGATTGATGTTGCCGTTGTCATTATCCTATGATCATCGCGTCATCGATGGTGCGGATGCCGCCCGTTTTACCACCTATCTGTCTGCTTTGCTGGCGGACATTCGTCGCCTCTTACTGTAGGTGCGGCAGGCCTTTCGTTGGTCTCTTCCATTGCTGCCTTTCAGGCGGCAATGGATTTCTTGCCGGATGGTGCGAATTTGGCGCAACAGCGCGTGAACTCATCCCGTTCCTTGAAACTGATGGGGCGGTCCATAAAACAGCGCTGCCATAGGTTGGTCAGGTCGTCGGCAGAGGTATCGTCATTCAGTTTGATGCCCTTGTGCCGGTAGATCATCCAGGCGATGGCCGTGGCGTAGAGCAGGTTTGTGACCAGCTCGCTGTGGGGGGATTTGGGGAATTCGTGCTGGGATGCCATGCCGCGAATCTGGCTGGCCAGCTCGCAGTCCATGGCCAGATAGTTATCCCACACATCCTGATGCATCTCTGCTGTGATGCCGTAAATGCCAATGCCGTCACTGCGTTGCAGGTGGTGCCCCATTTCCGACTGATGGCACGCTGTTGCCAGTAAAAGCTGCGCTGCTTTCGCAGAATCCACACCCAATTGTTTGAGGGTGGGTTGAATTACATACTCTAGGAATTCATGACAGTTAATGCCCATGATCGTACTCCCGTCAAAACACTGCCTACTACTGAGCAAAGCAAGGAACCTGCCATCTTTTGCCATTCCTGTTTTGTCATCTTCTAGTATTAAGATCGGCCTGATATGGAAATGTTTCAATGAAATTACGGTTGATTAATGTTGCGTTTAGTAATGTGGCGCTATATGGGATTTTGGCCATGTGACGCTAATTGTCATAAAGTGTCTTTAAAAATAATGGCTTTGCAGTTGAGTGTTCTGATCAGCTGTTTGGCGTGGCTTATTACTAAGAACGATAAGCGCCTATTCTCCCCCCGCCGCAGTAAAATTTGGAATAACCAAACGGCCTGCAACGCGGTATTGAAACTCCCCCTTTAGAGGAAGTAATTCTGAGTCGGTTGCTGAATATAAATAATTATATTAACGCACGCCCACTGAAGTTGTATTTGGCAGGTTGTCCGTTGGGCAAACCTGTTAAAAATTCCAACACTGCAATGCCATTTCCAGCCGCTGGCGGCCAGTTTTTGTCGTTAATCCCACTCTGATCCGGTGCCAGTGTTCAAAGTGTCGCAGCAAGATGCCCTGACGGGCACAGTGCCGATGAAGTGACACGGCCATCTCCGATCTCAGATCAAGGGTGCAAAACAGGTTGGTGGCCTGAATCTGTGTCGGAGGGACATGACGGGCCAGTAAGCCCTGCAGCTCCGTTGATGCCTGCTGCAAGGTACGCCGGGTTTGTTGCTGCCAGTGGCTGTCCAATAGGGCGAGTTCCCCCACGTAGGCTGCCGGGTGGCTGACCGCCCAGGGGCCAAGTTTTTGTTTGAGTTGGGATTGCAGTGAGTCAGCACCAAACAAGAAGCCAAGCCGTAACCCGGCGAGGCCAAAGAACTTGCCCAGGGAACGCAGCACAATCAGATTCTCCGGCAACGTTTTGTTGCCATGAAAAACGGATTGTTCCGGCGTGCAATCCATAAAGGCCTCGTCAATGATCATGTGGCCGTCCTGTGCCTGCAGTCTGTGGGCCATCTGCAGGAGGGTTGCACTGGATTCAAATTCGGCAGTTGGATTGTTGGGGTTGACCACCACCACCACATCACGGAATGCCGGTTCAATTGCATCCAGGGCAGCATAGGTCCTCACATCGTGTTGATGATACTGCCACCAGAAACGATGCTCCTCATAGGCTTCCCGGGGAAGCCAGACCCGGTTTGACGGAATCACAGCAGGCAGTGTCTGGATGGCCCACTGGCTGCCGGGAATGGCCATCATGGGCGCGCCATAGAATCTGTGGGCAGCCTGTTCGAGCCCGTCATAGGTGTCCGGCAAACATTGCCACACTGATTGCGGTATAGGGGGCGGTTGCCAGGAAAAAGGGTTAATGCCGGTGGATAAATCCAGCCAGTCGTTCACTGGGATCTTGAATTGCCGGGCGGCTGCCTGCAGGCGGCCGCCATGGTGCGGTGGCTGCAGGTTGTTCATGGGTTCCACCCGTTCCACCCCGCAGGCAGCGTCATCAACAACAGCCACAAACCTGCCACAAACAGAATCAAACCGCGATCCAGTAATTGACTGGCCTGAGTGATGTGTTGGGGCCCGGGGGTGTCAGTCCCGCCAAAAAACGGCTTTTGCACCATTTGACCATGGTAGCTGGTGGGCCCACCCAATTGCAGATTGAGCGCGCCTGCTCCGGCACACATCACCGGCCCGCCGTTGGGGCTGCTGAGCTGCTGCGCCTGCTGGCGCCAGCAGGACAGGGCCAGGTCGCGGCGCCCGGCCAGGGCATAACTGAGGGCACACAGGCGGGCGCTGGGATAGTTCAGCAGGTCATCCAGTCTGGCGGCCGCCCAGCCAAAATGCAGAAAGCGCCGGTTGCGATAGCCCCACATGGCGTCCAGGGTGTTGGCCAGTCGATACAGTACAGCGCCACCGCTTCCCAGCAGGGCAAACCAGAACAGCGTTCCGTAAACACTGTCATTGCCGTTTTCCAACACGGACTCGATGGTGGCGCGGGCGCAGCCGGCCGGGTCCAGTTGCGCGCAGTCGCGGCTGACCATCATGCCGGTGTAATGGCGCGCCTGTTCCAGATTGCCGGCACTGAGCGCGTTGCGCACACGTTCGGCGTGCTCGCGCAGGCTCCTGCGGCCGATACACAGGTACAGCACACTGCAGTCAATGATCACGGCAGCCAACGATCCCGCCATGGATTGCGACAGCACTCCAACCAAAAGCGCGGCGGGTATTACCGCAATGCTCCAGGCCAGAGCCCCGTTCAGCTTTTGCCTTGCCGGCCGGTTGTGAGGCGAACTCTCCTGCCCGCTGGCCTGGTTCAGGCGGGCCTCCAGCCCATGGGCCATGCGCCCGAAGCCCACCAGGGGGTGAAAGCGTTTAGGCTCCCCCAGCCACTGGTCTAAACCCAGTGCAATCAGAATTTTAATCACTACAATAGGCACGTTCTTCAGCCCGCTGAAAAAGGAAGCGATTGTAACATGACGGCCAATACTTTGATGGTGCAGGGCACCACCTCGGATGCGGGTAAATCCACGTTGGTGGCGGCGTTGTGTCGGGTTTTCGCCCGCCAGGGGGTTCGGGTGGTGCCCTTCAAACCCCAGAATATGGCCTTAAACAGTGCGGTCACCGCCGATGGGGGGGAGATCGGCCGTGCCCAGGCCCTGCAGGCGGTGGCGGCCGGGCTGGAGCCGGTGGTGGACATGAATCCTGTGTTGCTGAAACCCACCACCGACATCGGAGCCCAGGTTATTATTCATGGCAAGGCCCGCTACCAGATGAATGCCGTGGAATATCGCCAGTACAAAACCCTGGCGATGGAGGCGGTGTTGGCGAGCCACCAACGCCTGCAGCAGCAATACGAACTGATTCTGGTGGAGGGGGCTGGCAGCCCGGCAGAGATCAACCTGCGGGAGCGGGATATTGCCAATATGGGGTTTGCGGAGGCGGTGGATTGCCCGGTGATTCTGGTGGCGGATATTGACAAGGGTGGTGTGTTTGCCCATTTGGTGGGGACGCTGGCGTTGCTCAGCGAATCCGAACAGGCACGAGTGAAAGGGTTTGTCATCAACCGGTTTCGTGGCGATACCGCCTTGCTGCAATCCGGGCTGGATTGGTTGCAGCAGTACACCGGCAAGCCGGTGCTGGGGGTGTTGCCCTATCTGCATGGACTGCACATCGATGGTGAGGATGGCATTAACCCGCTGGAAACGGACACCAAAGCGGAGCACCCGTTGAAGGTGGTGGTGCCGGTGTTACCGCGCATCAGTAACCATACGGATTTCGACCCCCTGCGCCTGCATCCTCAGGTGGACTTTCAGTATGTAGGAGCGGGTGCAACCCTGCCGGCGGCCGATCTGATTATCCTGCCCGGCAGCAAGAACACCATCGCGGATCTGCGTTGGCTGAAACAGAACGGTTGGCCGGAAGTGATCCGCAAGCACTTGCGCTATGGCGGCAAACTGATGGGCATTTGTGGCGGTTTTCAGATGTTGGGACAGCACCTGCTGGATGATTTGGGCATTGAAGGCGCGCTGTCCGAAGAGACCGGGCTGGGGTTACTGGACATGGAAACCCGCCTGTTGCCGGAGAAGCAGCTTAAGCGCCGGCAGGGTGTGTTGTTGCCCGGCGATGCGGTTTGCAGCGGTTACGAAATCCACGCCGGGGTCACCCGGGGTGCGGCGTTGCAACGGCCGTTGATCCGGTTTGATGACGGCGCACAGGATGGTGCCCGTTCTGGCGATGATCAGGTGATCGGAACCTACCTGCATGGTGTGTTTGATACGGAATCAGCCCTTGATAGCCTGTTGCAGTGGGCCGGGCTGACCCAGGTGCAGGGGTTTGATTACAACCTCGAACGTGAGCGGCAGATTGAACGTCTGGCGGATGCCGCCGAGCAGCACCTGGACATGGCGAGGGTGCGGTCACTGCTGGTTTAACCCAGCATAATCACCATGGCCAGCAACGCTACGGCTTCCAGAATTTCCACCGCGGCACCGGCGGTATCACCGGTGGTGCCACCGATTCGGGCCAGCATCAGAGAGCGCAGGCCCAGCAAAACCAGGCCAACCGGCAACAGGGCAAAGGCTGCCATTGGCCCCAGCCACACACACCAGAGCAGGCTGATGCAGGCCACACCCAGATAACTCCGTTTGCTGCTCAGCCCGGATGAGAACGGTGTCGCCAGCCCATCTTCGCGCACGTAGGGCGTGTGTAAAAACAAAACCGGCATCAGGCTGCGCGCCAAAGCCGGTGCCAGCAGTAACGAAAGCGTCGCCTGTTCCAGCAACTGCTGCAAACAGGCAAATTTCAGCAGCAACAACAACACAATGCTGGTGACGCCGGCGGCCCCGCTACGGGGATCTTTCATGATGGCCAGGGTGCGTTCCACGGTAGTGCCGCCAAGCCAGGCATCCGCGCTGTCCGCCAAGCCGTCCAGGTGCAGTGCACCGGTAAGCAGTACCCACAGGCACAACAGCACGGCAGCGGTGATGCCGTTGTTCAATTGGGGCGCGATCCACAACAGCAAAGCCTGGGAAAGCCACAACAGGGTACCGATGATCAACCCCACCACTGCGTACCAGTAGATGGATGCTTGCCTGTCCGCTGGGTTGTAATCCGTCGCAGGCACTGGAAGCCGGGTCAGAAACTGCAGGGCAATGAGCAGCGCGTTCATGCTTTGCCGCTGAATCGATTGATGAAGGTGAGCGCTGCGTTGTACTGCCCGCTGTCTTCTATATACAATTTCAGGCGCGTCATCCCCGCATAGGGTACGTCGATGCGAAAACTGTCCCGGGGTGAGATATGAATGAAATGCGACAGTGCCGAACGAATGACACCGCCGTGCACCACCATCAAAATATGTGTTCCGGGGGGTGTTTGCAGAATCCGATCCAGGCTGCTGCCGACCCGGGCTGAGAATTCCGTAAAGCGCTCACCTGCCGGCGGAGTATGGCCTTCAGGGTCATCCCACAGACGTTGCAACAGCTCCGGATACTGTTCCCAGGCCTGGGTGGGCGTCAGCCCTTCCAACTCACCAAAACAGAGTTCCCGCAAATCGGGCACCACGGTTAGTGGCAGATCCCGTGCCTGACAAAGCCGGGCGGCAAATGCCTGGCAACGCTGCATGGGGGAGCTGACCACGGCATCCCAACGGGTGCCGCTTGCCTGCGCCTGATCGGTGGCGTGTTGCATTTGTTGCCAGCCGGCGGGGGACAGTGGGTCATCAATTGAGCCACGATAGCGAATCCCGCCCTCCGGCTCGCCATGACGCATCAGGTCCAGGGTAATTTTACGTTGTTGTGTGGGGGAGCCAAACATCGTCTAGTCTTCCAGCTTTTCGGAAACGGCGGCCTCGGCAAACGTTGCCATCTGACCGTGCAGGGCACAGGCCATGCGTAACAGCGGGACCACGGTGGCAGCACCACTGCCTTCCCCCAGCCGCAGATTCAGATCCACGATGGGGTCAATGTTCAGGTGCGCGATGATGCGTTGATGGCCGGGCTCGGCGGAGCAATGACTGTAGAACAAATACGGTTTTATGGAGGGGTTGATTTGCTGGGCGGCAGCAGCAGCGGCAGTACAGATAAAGCCATCCACCATCACCGCCATGCCGGCCTGGGCGGCAGCGATGTAGGCACCGCTGAGGGCGCTGATCTCGAAGCCTCCCACAATGCGGGAAATACGACCGGCATCCGTCAAAGACGGGCGATGGAATGCCAGCGCCTGATTTATGACGCGGGCTTTGTGCTGCACACCATGGGAATTGAGGCCGGTGCCGGGGCCGGTAATGTCAGCGGCAGGAATACCGGTCAGGGCGGACAGCATTGCCGTGGCGGCAGTGGTGTTGCCAATACCCATCTCACCACCAATAAACAGCTGCGTATTTTGGCAAAGGGCCCGGTCAACGGCGGCGCGCCCCAATGCCAGCGCTTGCTGCCACTGTAGTTCCGTCATGGCTTCCTGGTGCAGAAAATTGGCGGTTTGACTGGCAACGGGTGCGTGTATGACGCCGGGTAGCTGCTGGGGATCGGCAAGAGTGCCGGTATTGATGACTTCCAGGGAGGCACCCAGGGTTTTCGCCAGCACGCTGATGGCAGCGCCGCCAGCCACGAAATTGCGTTGCATCTCCACGGTAACCGACTGGGGAAAGGCAGAAACCCCTTCTTCGACTATTCCGTGATCACCGGCGAAGACCGAAATGAAGACATGATCAACGGCCGGTTTGAGCCGGTTTTGAATGGCAGCCAGGCGGATGGCCAGCTGCTCCAGTCGGCCCAGGGCGCCGGGTGGCTTGGTCAATTGATTCTGGCGTTCGGTTGCTTGGCTGGCCATGGTATCGCTGGGTGGTGCAGCGGGTGTTGTCCACCAATGGTCTGTTGTCATGAAATATTGGCTGGCTTTAGTTGATGAGGTAAACCGGCTACCACCAGGGTAACGCGATCGGCGAGTTGGGCCAGATCCTGATGCAGCCAGCCGCTTTCATCGACGAAGCGGCGGGTCAGGTCACCCATGGGCACGATGCCCATGCCGGTTTCGTTGCTGACCAGGATAAGATCGCTTTGTAATCCGGGCAGGCATGTCAATAGCGCGGCCTTGTGTTCCGCAAAGTGATTGCCGTTGTCCAGGCACAGCAGATTCGAAACCCAAAGCGTAAGGCAGTCCACCAGAATCAGCCGGTTCGGCGCATCCAGGGTCTGCAGCGCCTGCGCCAGCGCCACCGGCTCTTCCACGGTGGTCCATTGGTGCGGGCGGCGTGACTGATGATGTTGAATGCGTTCGGCCATCTCCCCGTCCAGGTGTTGGGCGGTGGCGATGTAAACCACCTGTTGGCCGCTGGCGTGGGCACGTTGCTCTGCCAACCGGCTTTTGCCGGAACGGGCCCCGCCCAGTATCAGGTCAATCATGATTGGAAGCGTGTGCGGTTCCACATGACTTCGGTGCCGCCCTCGGCACGTGCCAGCACCCGGGCGGCGACAAAGAGAAAATCAGACAGCCGGTTCAGGTATTTCAGCCCCCAGTCATTGATCGGCTCTTGTTTGGAAAGGGTGAGCACCCGCCGTTCGGCACGCCGGCATACGGTGCGGGCCAGGTGGCAGGTGGTGGCGGCCCGGTTACCCCCTGGCAAAATAAATTCCTTTAGGTAAGGCAGTTCACTGTTCATGGCATCAATATGCTGTTCCAGGCGTGCCACAAAGGCATCAGTGAGTACACTGTGGCCGGGCACACACAATTCGGCACCCAGATCAAACAGGTCGTGCTGGATTTCAAACAGCCAGTGCCTGAGGGGATCAGTCACCTGGGCCTCAGAGAGGATCATGCCGATGACCGAATTGAGTTCGTCTGTGGTCCCATAGGCTTCCACTCTTAGGCTATCCTTATCTACTCGGGAGCCGTCACCAAGGCCGGTGCTGCCTTTGTCACCGGTGCGGGTATATATCTTGGAAAGGCGGTTGCCCATGGGTGTTACTCCTTTTAGCGATAGATTTTGGACGAATCGGCTGCTGAGTGAGCAATTTATGCGGAATTGCGGCTGGCTTTTGTATCAAAAGTCACAGAATTGGGCTGCAATTTACGACTAAGCTTTAGATGGGTCAAGTCGACGGCTTCGCGATTTGACCTGTAATTGCCACTCCGCAGTAATGAGATGGAGGCCTGTATGGACCGAATGAATGTTGATGCCGAGCTGCTCAGGGAACTGCTCAATGCCGCTTCCAGAACCGCACTGACTCATCGTGGCAGCGAGCATGAATGTTATGTATTAGGGCAGCTGGAAGCCACCGCCAACATGGCCTACGTGCTGTGTGCCGGATCGGGCAATGATGAATTGGAATTACTCTGCCAGCAGCTGGCGCTGGATGCGCTGAACCGGCATTCCGAATTGAGTTGCAACTCTGCCGGCACCACCAGAAAACCCCGGGAGAAAGCCGTAAGTACCACTGTGTAACACCGGTTGGTGTTAACGCTATCGGGCTTTTATCTGCTTCAGGATTCGTTCATTGCAGGGGCAGGCAATCCCCAGGCGCCGGGCCTGGTCCAGCAAATACCCTGTTATATGTTCAATCTCCGTTTGCTGTTGTTTGCGTACATCCTGCAACATGGATGAAATGTTACTGCTTGTTTTGGCAGACACTGCTTTGGCCAGCTCAAACAGGCCGGAGGGTTTCTCTCCCAGTGCCGACCCCATCACCTGTTCCACTTCCCTGCACACCTGCTGCATCAGTTCCAGGGCCTCTGTGTTGTTCAGCAGCGCGCCGTTGGGGCAATCATAAAGCACCGTCAGTGGATTAATGGCGCAGTTAATGGCGAGCTTTTGCCAGAGCCGGTGCAAAATTTCAGGATCTTCTTCTACCACCAGGCCGGTGGCGGACCAATCCCGGCACACCCGGGCAGCATCTGCCTGATACCGGGGATCCAGAGTGCCCACCCAGGTTTCCCCCCGGCCCGCGTGGATTACCCTGTCAGCGGCGGGGCGATGGGCCCCTTCGGTGGTGGTGGCCACCACAATACGGCGGGTAGGAAGATCCTGCAGGGCCTGCCAGGTACCCATACCGTTTTGCATCAGCACAATCAGGGTTTGCGCCGTCAGGCGCTGGCGCACCGCTTGCAGTGCGGCGGTGGTCTGGTGGGCCTTCACCGTAATCAGCAGGTGAGTGATGGGCTGGGCGGGATGATCAGGGGCAAACACCTGCTCCTGTTCCCCGTTATCGGTGTTCAGCCTGATGCGCCGGACGCCGTGTTCGGGCCGGCGTCCGATCAATCGCACCGCCAGCCCGGCCTGCTGCAGGTGGCAGGCGAACAGGCAACCGATGGCACCCGGCCCCAGAATGTGCCAGGTGTCCCTGGTGTCCTTGTTCAAGGCTGCTGTCATGGGTTGTGTCAAATTTTACTGGCGGTTACAACAGGTTCAGTCGTTCGGTTTCGCGGAACGCCAGCGTATCACCATCAAACGACCGGTTTCCCGGGCGGTGGGGATTTGCTGCTGGGTGATGGCCAGCATCCTGTCGGCGGCGGGAAACCCGGTTTCCTCATCGGCGGCGGACATGCACATGGCCGCGCGGATGTTGACGTAACCCTTGGACGTTTTCAGCGCCTTAACATTGAGCGCATCGTAAATCCGGCGATAGGTCACGGCATTGGCCTGCATGATATCAGTTTGGTGGGTGACGATGGCAAATTGTTCGTTGGATAGACGGGCAACCACATCCAGCGGACGCACCAACTGGCGCAGGCGGCGGGCAGTTCCCACCACGATCTCGCGCATGATGTTTTTACCGTGGGTTTTCATCAATTCCTTATAGTTGTCCACGTTGATAATCATGACACAGGCTGCCCCCTGGCGGGACTGGGCATGCTTGATGGTGGCACTCAGCCGTTCAATGGCGAAATGGCCGTTGCCCATGCCGGTCAGCGGGTCTATCAGGGAATGTTTTTTGAAGCGTTGATTGGAATCCACCAACAATTGGTTCTCCTGCAGCAACCGGTTATGCAGGCAGGACAGCCGATCGGCCGCGTAGATTCTGGGCAGCAATTGCTGGTTCATCACCGACTTGTTGATGAAGTCATCCACACCCTGGTCAAAGGCCTGCCGCAAAGCCTGATCGCCTTCTTTCGCTGTCAGCAACATGATATAGGTGAAGTGGTTGGTGGCTTCGTCAAGCTGGCGCACTTTGCCGGCCAATTCCAGACCATCCATTTCCGGCATCAGCCAGTCGGCAATCAGCACGTTAACCGGACGGGATTCCAACATGGCAAGCCCTTGCTGGGCACTACTGGCTGTGCGGATATCCTTAAACCCTGCGGCTTTCAGGGTGCGGCCGATGACCGCTCCGGAAAACTTGGCATCGTCCACGATCATGATGGGCAAATCAGCGTTTGGCATAAGACCTTCGGTAATCCCGGCTTGTTATTATTTGGCGCGGCGTCTATTGGTGTTTAATTGTGATTAAGTTTGGTCGAGAGTGGCTAATATGTCTAATTACGCCAACAACTTCAGTGAAATAGCCCACTGATTTATGTGATTTTTTTGGCCTGGCCAGCTTTTTTGGGTAGCATGCATTGGCCCTTCACCGCCGGAGTCTTTACCTTGGCCCACATCGTATGAGTAATAATCTGACCTTTCACCACTCCTGGCGTCAAAGTCTGGCCGTGTTTATGCAGCCCAAGGTCTGGGTGATGTTGTTGCTCGGGTTTTCCGCCGGCCTGCCGATTATGCTGATTTTTTCCTCTCTCTCCATCTGGTTACTGGAGGCCGGCATTCAGAAATCAGAGGTGACGTATTTCAGCTGGGCCGCCCTGGGTTACTCCTTTAAGTTTGTCTGGGCACCCTTGGTGGATCGGGTGCCCATCCCCTGGTTGACCCGGCTGTTGGGCCCCAGGCGGTCCTGGATGCTGCTGGCTCAATGCTGCATCGTCGCGGCCATCGTGATGATGGCGTTGACCGATCCGGCGCAGGGGGCTTCAGCGGTGCTGGTGATGGCCGTGGCGGCGGTGCTATTGGGCTTCAGCTCGGCCACTCAGGATATTGTGATCGATGCCTATCGCATCGAGGCGGCGGATGCGGACATGCAGGCCATGATGTCCGCCACCTATATTGCCGGTTATCGACTGGGGATGATTGTGACCGGGGCCGGGGCGTTGTACCTGGCAGCGTACTTCGGTACCACCCGCGAACATTATGTTTACGAGGCATGGCGCCTGACTCATTTGATTATTCCGGTGTTCATGCTGGTGGGTATGGTTACGGTGCTGTGCATCAGGGAGCCTCTGGCGGCTAAGCGGGGCTACGATCAATTCACCCATTTCGATTATGTCTCTCTGTGTCTGTTGTTTGTGGTGGCAGCGGCGGGGTTTGTCGGTGTGTTTTTTCTCTCCGGTGACGCCATTACCCAGTTGAAAGGCGCGTTGCCGGGCACTTATTCCCACAGTCTTTTGCTGGCGTTTTCGCTGGAGGCATCCCGGTTTTCGCTGGCGGTGGCAGCGGCTTACGCAATCGCCAGGGTGATGGTGAAAATCGGCTTTGCCAATCGGCAATTGGTGGATGTCAGCTATATCGCTCCGATTCGAAACTTTTTGGAAAGTCACGGTGCCAAAACCACAGTCATCCTGCTGTGCCTGGTGAGCCTGTTTCGCATCTCCGACGTGGTATTGGGGGTAATTTCCAATATTTTCTACACCGAAACGGGGTTCTCCAAAGAGGAGATTGCAACGGCGGTGAAACTCTTTGGCGTCTGGATGACCATTCTCGGTGGCCTGGTGGGCGGGGTGTTCACCATGCGCTTCGGGGTCATGGCCATGCTGGCATTCAGTGCAGTGCTGGTGGTGCTCACCAACTTATGTTTTATTCTGCTGGCCCACACAGGACACAACATTTACGTGCTGTATGGCGTGGTGTCGGCTGATAACCTGGCGGCGGGTATTGCCAGTGCGTCGTTTATTGCATTCCTGTCGGCGTTGGTCAACGTGCGTTTCACCGCCATGCAGTATGCGATTTTCAGTTCCCTGATGACGCTGATTCCCAAGCTGACGGCGGGTTATTCAGGCAGTATCGTTGAAGCCGTGGGATACATCCCGTTTTTCATCATCACCGGTTTGTTGGGCGTGCCTGTGCTGTTTTTTATTTATCTGGCGGCTAAACGTCTGGATATTGCCCATCCGGCAGGAAATACCGAGCCCAGCTGATTACCATAGAAACTGTTTCAGCGGCACGCGTTCTCCCAGAAATACAATTCCCTCTGCCTCCAGCTTCTGTTTCTGCCGTTGCCACTTGTCGCTGCCGGCAGGAAAGGAAATCCGGCCCTGGCTGTTGATCACCCGATGCCAGGGAATCTTACTGTTGGCGGGAAGTTGTTTCAGCAGCGTACCCACATAGCGGGCGTGCCGCGGCAGCCCTGCCAGCTCCGCCACCCGGCCGTAAGTACACACCCTTCCCACAGGAATGGCCCCGATCACCTGAATCACGCTGTGTTTCGCCTCGGCATTTGGCATAGCTAAACCCGAAAGAGCGTGGCGACTGCCTGCACAGGGTGCGCCACGCTCCTCAACTTAGTCCGTTGCCTTGGATGTGATTAACGCAGGCCGCCATCCACCTCAATCACCCGACCGGTGAAGTAGTCGTTCTCGAATATGAAAGTGGCGGCCTTGGCGATATTGTCCGGCTCACCCAGGCGCTTCAGTGGCACCGCGCTGATCAGGCGATCCCGTGCCTCCGGTTTCATGGCGGCGATCATATCGGTGTTGATGGTGCCGGGGGCAATGGCACCGGTGCGGATATTGTAGCGCGACAGTTCCTTGGCCCAGGATTCGGTCATGGCCACTACGCCTGCCTTGGCGGCAGAGTAATTGGTTTGACCGAAACTGCCCTGCCGGGCCAGGCTGGAGATATTCACAATGACGCCTTCCTCCACCCCCAGTTCCACCATCTTGGCGGCGGCTTCACGGCCACACAGGAATACTCCGGTGAGGTTAACGTCGATGACCATTTGCCACTGTTGCGTGGACATTTTGGTGATTTCGCCATCTTTTGCTTTGATCAACAGGCCGTCACGGGTGATACCGGCGTTATTGACCACGCCACTCAGGGTGCCGAAATCGGCCACCACATCGCTGAACAGTTGCTCAACTTCGTCGTCTTTGGCCACATTCACTGTATAGCCTTTTGCCGTGACACCCTTTGCCTCACACAGTGCAACTGTTTGCGCGATGTCGTCGGCGTTCAGGTCTACTACGGCTACATTGGCGCCTTTCTCGGCAAATGCCAGTGCCATACCCCGGCCCAAACCCCGGCCGGCCCCAGTGATGACCACTACTTTATCGTTTAAATTCATAACTACTTAACCCTCTTTAACCCTCATGACCCTTTGAAAATGAGCCCGCTGAATGAGTCGGCTTGACTTGCGAGTCGCGATTATTCCTGTTTTGGCGGCGGATTTCCAGAGGGGAAGCGGCCACGTAAGTCGGTGGCCGGGACGTCATGGCGCTTTGCAACAGTTGGCAGCGGTTGGTTACTGGAGTAATGTTTGCCCTGAGACGCAGGCTAATCAGTCTAGGGCAGCCTTTTGCGGGGCTAATCTTCAATTGAGCAAGAAGGATCGACGCATGATTTCGAAAACAGGATTTACGGGATGGCTTTTACTGCTGCTCGGTATGTTTGGCAGCATCAGCAGCTTTGCCCAGACTCCGGTACGGGAGGATGTTTCCGTCCTGTCAGTGACCGAGGAAGTTGAGGCTATTGATTATGAGACCCGTGAAGTGGTGCTGCGTGATGCTTCCGGTCAGTTGAAACAGGTCACAGTGGATGACCGCGTCAAACGGCTGGATGAGATCAAGGTGGGTGATCGGGTTACCGTGGACATTTTTGTTTCCAATCTCTATGAAGTCAGGGCGCCAACGGAAGCGGAGCTTAAGGAACCCTTCGTTGAACTGGATCATAGGGTGCAGGCGAATACCGAGCAGCTGCCGGGGCAGGCAATGCTGAAGCAGTTCCGCTCGGTGTGCAGTATCGTTGCCCTCAATAGCGTTAACATGACCGGGACCCTGCAGTGCCCTGAGAACAAGTTTCTGGCGGTGGCCATCAAGGATCCCAAGAATCTGGAAAAGCTGCGGATTGGTCACACCGTGGTGCTGACGCATACTGAAGCCATGGCCATAGCGCTGGAGAAGGATGCAGACGGTGAGCCCTTATTGAAACCTGCGGATTATGAATAGTCTTTGCATAATCAATGCAGCCGTTTAGGCAGCTGTTTAGGAAGGGTTGCCGGTTAGAAAGGGGTGCCGGCGAACAGGCGTATCACCTTTCCGAACGGATTGCGTTGAATGCCCAGCCCGACCCGGTTGACCTCTGTAATCCACAAATCGATGGGCTTGGGCGCATAGAGTGAAACCCCGATTTCATAGTTCAAATCCTGCGCGTTACCTTGCTTCCACTTTTCTTTGTAATCGATGCCGTTGTGGCTCCAGGAAATCAAACCGTAAAGGGTGGGTACGGCAATACCGTCTTTTAAGGTCACGTACCCACTGGTTTTATAGTCAAAGCCGGTGAGTACTTTGGCGTAGTTGTCGCGATAGTCACTGCTGAAGGTGCGGTAACCTGCCAGAACCAGTTTGCTGACCCACACATGATTGTCGATTTCCCCCTTGATGTAGTAGCGGGTATGCAGGCCGGTTGAGTAAACCTGGGCTTCCTCCTTAGTGGAAAAATTTTTCGCATAGCCATAGTCAATATGGGGAATCAGCTCCCACTGTTCACTGACCCGATACACTTTTTCAACACCGGGTATCAGGGTCAAGGTGCCAATGGAATCCGGAATCTCCAACTCCTCAATACGGTCAGGGCCGTAGTCAAAAAATCCCGCCGATGTGGACAGCCGGATGCGGATATCGTCACGGTCGCGCCACTGAAAAGTCATTGGAATATTCAAAACGAACAGAGAGGCATCGGTGGCACCGTATAAGCCACTGCCCATGTAGGTCGCGAAGGCATAGTTGGCTGGTTCTTTTTCCAGTGGGTCTGCGGCGTACGATGCGGTTGTCATCCGGAGTGCTGCCAGCACACTGACACATACTGCCCACCTTGCTGCCGAGTTCACTGATTCCTCCCGGGACTGAAAAAAACAGTGGGCATGTTACCATCAGAGCATGGTTATCTCAGTTGATTTTTAACAAGGAGGGGCTGTACATGACAGTGGCAAAACGGGCCCGTTTGGTATTGCAGTCGGTGTTCAGTGGTGTGCTCTCAACCCATTCGAAAAAGTTTGCCGGCTATCCCTTTGGCTCGGTGGTGCCGTTTTGCCCGGATCAAACCGGGCAACCGTTGCTCCTGATCAGTCGGCTGGCCCAGCACACGCAGAATATTGCCGACAATCCCAGGGTGGCCCTGACCTTGCTGGAGCCGAATCCCCAGCAGGGGGATGTGCAGCAGGTGGAGCGCCTGACATTGTTGGCCGATGCCGAGAAAGTGTACCAGGTGGACGAGGCAGCGCAGCGCTATTATCGTTGTTTCCCCCAAGCCAGAGGCTATCATGATGAACTGGATTTCGAGTTCTACCGGCTTAACCTGATTCAGCTGCGATTTATTGAAGGTTTTGGCCAGGCCCGTTGGTTGTCTCCGGGGGACGTTGTGTTGGCGAATCCCTTCAGCACGGAACAATTGGCCCGCATCGTGGATCATATGAATGAGGACCACAGCGATGCCATCCAGCATTACTGTGATCTGGCGGCCATCCCCAATCCCGGGCGGGCTGCCGTCATGGCGGCCATGGACAGTGAAGGCATGGTCTTGTGGGTGAATAATCACCTGCACAGGGTTGAATTTGCCCGATCTGTCACCACATCTGAAGATGCCCGGGCGATTTTGGTGGAAATGGCCCGCACACCACTCAACCAAAGGCCTTGAGGGTCAAGGGAACATTGCATGGGTTTTGGCCGAATATTCCTTTTTATTTTTGTTTTTGCCCTGCTGGAGGCCATCGTGTTGGGGCAGGTTGCCCAAGCCATTGGCTGGAGCGTCACCATATTGTTGACTGTATTGACGGCCATGATGGGCTCACTGATGTTTCGTTGGCAGGGCCTGGAAACCTGGATTCGTCTGAACCACCGTATGCAGCGGGGTGAAATGCCCGGTGTGGAAATGGTGGAAGGGGTGATGCTGCTGTTGGGCGGAGCGCTGTTAATCACGCCGGGGTTCATAACCGACGGCGTGGGTTTCCTGCTGCTACTGCCACAGAGTCGCCGCCTGATGGCCGGTCACATCGTCAGGAAAGGGGTGATGCAGGCGTTTACCCGGGCCCCCGGGCAGGGCAACGTGTGGGTGTATCAGCGCAGCACCGGGCGCACCGGCACCGGGCCGGGCGCGACATTCAACCAGGATTCCGATACCCGGGAAGCCCCGGCGGTGTATGAAGACCGTCAAGGGCATTTCATAATCGAAGGGGAAGTCGAGAAAAAGGACGACACGCCCTAACCGGTCGTGGCCACCCGCGCCGCTGTTTCTCTGTGAACCTGAAAAAAACTTCTGCCCAGGCCTTGAAATAACCGTCCGCAGCCCCAGTTATGGGGCATCGCCGCTCAATAGCCCAGAAATCTTAAATGGGCTCTTGACGGAAGTTTTCGCGACACTATTATTAGCACTCTAAGGTTAGGAGTGCTAATTACTGGTATCGCTCCAAACGCACTATCAACTTGGCTAAAAACAAGGCTAATTGGGAGATAAAAAACTCATGAAAATCCGTCCTTTGCATGATCGCGTCGTGATTCGTCGTGTTGAAGAGGAAACCAAAAGCGCCGGCGGCATCGTTCTGCCCGGATCTGCTACCGAAAAACCTTCACAAGGCGAAGTGCTGGCAGTAGGCCCTGGCCGCGTAACGGAAAACGGCGAAACCCGCCCTCTGGATGTAAAAGCCGGTGACAAAGTTATCTTCGGTCAGTTTGCAGGCAGCACCGTAAAGATTGATGGCGAAGAGCTGTTGATCATGGGCGAAAGCGAAATCTTCGGTGTTCTGGAAGGCTAAGCCTCACCGTAGTACACAAGACTCAGATTGAAGAAACTCAGGAATTAAAAGGAAACAATCATGGCAGCTAAAGAAGTTAAATTCGGTGACAGCGCCCGCGCCAAAATGGTCAAAGGCGTTAACGTACTGGCAGACGCAGTCAAGGTAACTCTGGGCCCTAAAGGCCGCAACGTGGTTCTGGACAAGGCTTTTGGTGCCCCCACCATCACTAAAGACGGTGTATCTGTAGCCAAAGAAATCGAGCTGGAAGACAAGTTCGAAAACATGGGCGCCCAGATGGTTAAAGAAGTGGCTTCCCAGGCCAACGATGTGGCCGGTGACGGTACCACCACTGCAACCGTATTGGCGCAAGCCATCGTGGCAGAAGGCCTGCGTGCCGTTGCAGCGGGCATGAACCCAATGGATTTGAAACGGGGTATCGACAAGGCAACCATTGCGGTGGTTGAGCAACTGCACAAGCTGTCCACTCCCTGTGAAGATTCCAAAGCCATTGCCCAGGTAGGCACTATCTCCGCCAACAGCGACAGCTCAGTGGGTACCATCATTGCTAAAGCAATGGAGAAAGTCGGCAAAGAAGGCGTGATCACGGTTGAAGAAGGCAGCGGCCTGGATAACGAACTGGAAGTGGTTGAAGGTATGCAGTTTGACCGCGGCTACCTGTCTCCTTACTTCATCAACGATCAGGAAAAAATGAGCGTTGAGCTGGAAAGCCCATTCATCCTGTTGGTGGACAAGAAAATCTCCAACATCCGTGATTTGCTGCCGATCCTGGAATCAGTGGCAAAAGCCAGCCGTCCGCTGTTGATCATTGCTGAAGACGTAGAAGGTGAAGCCCTGGCCACTTTGGTGGTAAACAACATGCGTGGCATCGTTAAGATTGCTGCAGTTAAGGCGCCCGGCTTCGGTGATCGTCGCAAGGCCATGTTGCAGGATATCGCGATCCTCACCGGCGGCACTGTGATCTCCGAAGAAGTGGGTCTGTCTCTGGAAGGTGCCACTTTGGACGATCTGGGTACCGCCAAGAAAGTATCCATCACCAAAGAAAACACCACTGTGGTGGATGGCGCCGGTGAAGAGACTGAAATCCAGGCACGCGTGAAGCAGATTCGTCAGCAGATTGAAGAAGCCACCTCCGACTACGACAAAGAAAAACTGCAAGAGCGCGTGGCCAAGCTGGCCGGTGGTGTTGCGGTAATCAAAGTTGGCGCGGCGACCGAAGTCGAGATGAAAGAGAAAAAAGCCCGCGTTGAAGACGCTTTGCACGCAACCCGTGCTGCGGTTGAAGAAGGTGTAGTACCGGGTGGTGGTGTTGCTCTGGTACGTGCGTTGGCCAATATCGGTGAGCTGGAAGGCATCAACGATGATCAGACTGCCGGTATCTACCTGGCCCTGCGCGCCATGGAAGCACCGATCCGTCAGATTGCTTCCAACGCCGGTGCTGAAGCGTCAGTGGTTGTAGACAAAGTAAAAAGCGGTTCTGGTAACTACGGTTACGATGCGGCCACCGGTGAGTACGGTGACATGATCGAACTGGGTATTCTGGACCCTGCCAAGGTAACCCGCTCTGCGCTGCAGGCAGCTGCCTCTGTTGCCGGCTTGATGATCACGACCGAAGCAATGGTTGCTGATCTGCCGGAAGAGAAAGGCGCCGGTGGTGGCATGCCCGATATGGGCGGCATGGGCGGTATGGGTGGCATGGGCGGCATGATGTAATCATCCCCCCCTGGCACTTGCTCAGATAAAAAGCCCCGCTCTGGCGGGGCTTTTTTTTGCCGGGTGATCTATTGGCGGTTATCAATGGCAAACCAAAGCACCAATGCAGCGCGATTGTTGGCGGTTTTCCACATGGCCGGCCCCAGAAATAAACCTTCAGCTACTTGCCGCAATTCATCACGAATTTTGCGGATAAACCAGGGATTTTCCGGTAAATCGTAATCCAGATAGATGCAGTCCCGGCCATCGATTATCGACGGTTCAATTCGGGTCTGGAAAGGAAACCACTCCTGTTGCAGCAGAGTAAGGTTGATGCGATTGATGCCGGTGCCGTTCTGGTCGCTGGTGGCATTGAAACTTTTACCGTCCCAGGGGAATACGCTGGCTGCTGAGATTAGGCTGATAGGCGTGAACAGTGGCGTACGATCCAGGCCACGTACGGCCAGCATGCGGCCTTTCGGAGTACCGTTAAGCGACTTCAGGCTGGCGGGTAGCGAGGCGTCACGGTACAGAGCGTCCAGCGCATCTACGGGCAGACCGGCCAGGTGATCAAGGGACATTGGGGCATCGGGAATTTGGTGAGCAGTTGTGGTTGTCATAGTAAATCCTTGTAACGTGATGGAAGGGCGTTATTTCAGTAACATCTGCCAGCAAAGTTCTTCTGCCTGCTGGAGAATATCACGGTTGGTGCGGGCATAGCCCAGTTTGCTGGCCTTCATCAGGCCAACAAAAGCACCCCAGATCATCGCCATCATGGTGTCCGACGGCAGGGTCTTGAATAAGCCGCGGCGGGTGCCGTCAATGCAGAACTGGCTGATGGGAGAGAGTACTTCCCATTCCAGTTTTCGGCTCTCAGCATTCAGATAAGGGGTGTGATCCTGTAGCTCGAGAAAGTAAAACTCCTCAGGGTGATCAGTGGTAAATCGAACCAGGTTATTCCAGAAACGATGAAAAACCTGCCGTGGATCATCCTCAAAGTGATCTTCCTGCAGGTAATCCTTCAGTTTTGACTTGGCACTTTTGAACACCGCATTGACCAATGTTTCCTTGCTGTCGAAATAGCGATAGATGGTGCCAGCACCCACCTGGGCCTGTTGCGCCACCTGTGGTATTGCCGTTGCCTCATAGCCTTGGATGGAAAACAGGCGTAGGGCTGAAGTCAGTATGCGTTGCTCCTTGTCGGCGGCATTGAGGGCTTTTTTGGACATGTAACAGATGTCCTCCTTTGGTTATGGCTAGCATAAAAACGGAATGAACGTTCATTCCGTTTTTATGCTAGGCTGATGAGATGCTCCGGTCAACCAATATATGACATGGATAACCTATGTCGCCTCTACCTGTGGCAAAGCGCAGTCTAGAATATAACCTTACAGAATAAGTATTTGAGCGGGTGAGATCATGGGCAGCAGATGGAAGCCGGGGGCCATTACAGGTGCTAAGACGATGAAAGGGAGCGTGCTGTTGGCACTTTTCGGATTGCCCTTTCTGGGGTTCGGTCTTGGGTTTGGCTACTTCAAAGTCTGGCCGGAGATTGCCACCTGGATGGAGGTGAGCCACTGGCAATCCACAGCGGGCCAGTTGGTTTCCTATCGTTTGGACAGCTCCCGTTCCAGTGAGGGGGGCACCACCTATGAAATCAAGGCTCGCTTTCGTTATGAAGTGAATGGCCGTGACTACGAAGCCGCCAGGGTCGGTATTCACAGTGGTAAGGATAACATTGGCGATTACCACCAGCAGTGGGAGCAACGGTTGCGGCGTATCCAGAGTTCCGGGAAGCCCCTTACGGTCTGGTATGATCCTGAGCGGCCCGATCAAGCACTACTGGACCCCGACCTGCGCTGGGGACTGATGGCAATGCAGGCAGCATTCGCGGTAGTGTTCACCTTGATAGGGGGTGGTTTGCTCGCCGCCGGGTTGTTCAGTAAAGCGCGGCAGCCGGACGTGAGCGGGGATGGTGCAGTGGCGGAGTCAGGCGGCGCCGTTCTGGATTTCAGTACGCGGGAACCCATTGCACCTGGGGCCGCTACCGGTGTCTGGGCCATGTGGCTGTTTGCCGTGATCTGGAATCTGATTTCGTTCCCGGCCTGCATAGCGGTCTGGGATGAACTCCAGTCCGTGCACGGCACAGAAGATTATCTGGTGCTGATCGTACTATTGTTTCCGGCGGTGGGGTTGTTCCTGCTGTGGCTGGCCATCAAAGGCACCATTTTAAATCGGCGTTATGGCCGATCCCGCCTGCAGTTGGATCCGAATCCGGGGCAGGCGGGCGGTCAGGTGGGTGGCGAAATTCTGTTAAGCAAAGCCCTGCCCCTGAATACCCAATGTGAAGTGCGCCTGGAGTGCCTGCATTCCAGGGAAACCCGCAACAGCAAGGGTCAAAAGCGTATCTCAACCAGTGTTGAGTGGCAGGATGCGCTGACAGTCCGGGGGGCTCAGGAGGCAGGCAAAACCCGTATCCGCTTTGTGTTCGACGTGCCAGCGGAGCTGCCCTCATCCCAGGCCCAATCCAGCAACTGGCACCACTGGAAGGTGCATGTGGCCGCGGACATTCCGGGGTTGGATCTGGCGCTGGATTTCGAGATTCCGGTGCAGCAGGGTGCGGGAAAAAGCCGCATCCGCATCGCCGGTCGTGAGCGGAAGCAACAAATGCAGCGCTCGCAACAGTTGGCGCAGGTTCTCAATATTGAGCAAAAAGGAGAAACGCTGTTCCTGCATTCGGATTATGGCCGAGAGCTGGCCGGCTCGATCATGGGGGCAGTGTTTGGGGCGATTTTTCTGGCTGTGGGTATTGGTATCGGGTTTGCCGAGATGGGGCCGGGCCTGATCGAAATACCGGTAAAACTGATGTTCTGCACGGTCTTCGGTGGCCTGGGCCTGTTGATATTGCTGGCTTGCGTTCTGACGCCCATGACGCGGCTGGACACCGCCATCGATCGCCACAATCTGCATGTACGGCGTCTCTTTCTGGGGCGCGAGATCTTTCGTAAAACCATTGCCCTGCAGGATGTGACGCAGTTGCAAGCGCACAAAAACAGCAGTTACGGCAACGGGAACCGCACCCGCAACTGGTTCCAGCTGAGGGTGTGGCATAACGGCAAAAAACAGGTTATTGCGGAATCGGTTCCGGGCCGGGTATTGGCGGATGAGGCGATCGTCTTTCTGCGCTCCAATACCGGGTTACCCTGAGTTGCAAAGTTGGTTATAGTTAGGCGCCCCAATAACCCGTCAGGTTGAGATTCAACCCAATCGGGATCATTATACAGGGGATTTAGCCGGATCTTTTTTGATTGATTTTTAACGCGGCCGAAGCCATTACGATGGCCGCGATGGCCGCGATGGCCGCATTGGAGAGCAGCATGAGCGCCAACGATACCCTCATCATATTCGATACCACCTTGCGTGATGGCGAGCAAAGCCCCGGGGCCTCCATGACCCAGGAAGAAAAGCTGCGCATCGCTAAGGCACTGGAGCGGATGCAGGTGGATGTGATTGAGGCCGGTTTCGCCATCGCCAGCCAGGGGGATTTTGAGTCCGTCAAGGCGGTTGCCGATACCATTAAAGAAAGCCGGGTGTGTTCGTTGGCCAGAGCGGTGGATGCGGATATCGACCGAGCCGGAGAAGCGCTTAAAAACGCCAATGCCGGCCGTATCCACACATTTATTGCCACCTCACCCATCCACATGGAGTACAAACTGCGGATGACACCGGAGCAGGTGCTGGAACAGGCCGTGAAAGCGGTCAAGCGCGCCCGCAGCCGCTGTGATGATGTGGAGTTCTCCTGTGAGGATGCCGGCCGATCGGAACTGGATTTTCTGTGCCGCGTGATTGAGGCTGCCATTGATGCCGGTGCCCGCACCATCAATATCCCGGACACAGTGGGTTATGCCATGCCCCATCAGTATGGTGAAACCATCCGCCAGTTGATGGAACGCATTCCCAATGCCGATAAAGCCGTGTTCTCGGTGCATTGCCACAACGACCTGGGCCTGGCCGTGGCCAACTCGCTGGCTGCGGTCACCAACGGTGCCCGTCAGGTGGAGTGCACCATCAATGGTCTGGGTGAGCGGGCCGGGAACGCGGCCCTGGAAGAGATCGTGATGGCGGTAAAAACCCGTGCCGATTTCTTTCATATCGATACCAACATTAATACCCGGGAAATTGTTCCTGCCTCGCGTCTGGTGTCATCGATCACCGGGTTCCCGGTGCAGCCCAACAAAGCCATTGTGGGTGCCAATGCGTTTGCCCACGAATCCGGCATTCACCAGGACGGGGTGATTAAATTCCGCGAAACCTACGAGATTATGAAAGCCGAAGACGTTGGCTGGAATGCCAATCGCATGGTGTTGGGCAAGCACTCCGGCCGCAACGCTTTCCGTTCCAGGCTGGAGGAATTGGGTATTGATCTTAAATCTGAACAGGCGCTCAACGATGCCTTTCAGCGCTTTAAGGATCTGGCGGACAAGAAGCACGAAATTTTCGATGAGGATATCCAGGCCCTGGTCAGCGATACCCAGAAGGCGGCTGAAAATGAACAGTTTGCCTTGGTGTCGTTGGCGGTGTGCTCACAGACGGGTGAAATACCCAACGCCAGCATTGTGCTGACCATCGGCGGTGAGGAGCAGCGCTCTTCAAGTGAAGGGGCAGGGCCGGTTGATGCCACCTTCAAAGCCATCGAACGCATTGTTAACAGTGGCACCAGCCTGGAGTTGTATAACGTCAGTGCCATCACCAGTGGCACGGATTCCCAGGGGGAGGTGACAGTGCGGTTAGAGAAAGGGGGGCGCATTGTGAATGGACACGGCTCGGATATCGACATCGTTGCCGCTTCTGCCAAAGCCTATTTGAATGCCCTGAATCTGCTCAGTGCCGACAGTCAAAAGGCACATCCACAAACCGCTGGTGTTTAAATGATGCTGGAAGCGGATCGACTCGCTTACTTGAATGCACTGGGTATCACCCAGTATGTTGCCTTGAACCCCATTGCGGGGGCTCAACAACTGCCGGTGTTGGCACCGGAACAGATCTGGCCCGAACCTGACGCTACTCATGATGCTAAGGGTGATCATACGGCGGCGCAGGCGCTCCAACACGGGCTTCAATCCAACCCAGCGGACCAGCGGGATCAGGTTCAGGGCCAAACCGCCCAGCAGCCGGCCGGGCCACAAACACCACCGCAAACCCCTGCAGGTGGGGTAACCGAAGCAGAGGAAACGGTTCCGCGTTTGGATCTCAGTAAACTGAATCTGGAAACTGAGGTGGCAACGCAACCGGTTACCAAACCGCAAGCCAGGGTGCAACAGTTTGCGCTGGCGGTGATCACCGTAACCGACCGGTATCGTCTGTTTGTGGAGCTGGAGTTGGCGGATGCTCCGGGGTTGTCGGCGGTGGAGCACCGCATGGTGACGGATTTACTGATATTGCTGGGGCAGCCTCAGGGTCTGGATTCATTTGGCGCAAAACTGTATCGCTGGCCGATGGTGACGAACCCCCGTATTGCCGCCGATGCACAAGCCGCCCGGGACGGGCTGCTGGGTTTTATCGCCAGTGCGCCGACCGTGAGTCGTAATGTTTTTTTGGGGATGAAGGCAACCACCGTGCTGGCCGACACCTCCCCAGGGCAGATTTTTGCGTTGCCTGATGCCGGGGAGGCGGATTCACTGGCAACCTATTCTCTGGCTGAAATGCGACAGGATTGGCGGCACAAGGCCGCATTCTGGAGCACAGTTTTCCCGTTTCTAACGAACCCATAACAGAGTGCTCGGCATGACATTGGGTTTGCTGGGTTTCCGTCATTTGCCTCAGGTGTTGGAAATCGAGCAACGGGCCTATCCCTGGCCCTGGAGCGAAGGCATGTTCGTCGACAGCCTGCGTAATGGCCATCTGTGCTATCACTTGAGTGAGCAGGATAGGATCCTGGGCTACATTGTGGTCCTGGTGACGGCAGGGGAGTGCCATATTCTGAATATATGTGTTGATCCGAACCACCAGGGCAAGGGCTGCGGCCGCAGGCTGTTGGAGCATGCCCTGGCCGCGGCCTCCGATCTGGGGGCGGAAGATGCCTTTCTTGAAGTCCGCGTCAGTAATGATCCGGCGATTAAACTCTATGAACGTCATGGATTCCAGCAGGTGGGGGGGCGCCGGCATTACTATCCGGCCGGTGATCAACGGGAGGACGCCTTGGTATACCGGCGGCAACTACTGGATCTAAAGCGCTGAAGGCCAGTTTTATAACAGATTAATCTTATCAACCGAGAAGAGGCAAAACCCATGGACATGGAAAATCTGGACCTGCAACCACTGATGGACAAGGCCGTAGAGATGGTGATGCTGTATGCACCCAAGCTTATACTGGCCATTGTCACGTTGATTGTTGGATTGTGGCTTATCAATATGATGAGCAAAGGGATTGGATTTGTACTGGAAAAGCGCAGCCTGGATGTGTCCCTGCAGCGTTGGCTTACCACCATTCTGAGCATTGTCTTAAAAGCCTGTTTGTTGATTTCCGTGATTTCCATGATCGGCGTGCAGACCACGTCCTTTATCGCCATGTTGGGTGCGGCGGGTCTGGCCATTGGTCTGGCCCTGCAGGGTAGCCTGACCAACTTTGCCGGTGGTGTGCTGATTCTGTTTTTTAAGCCCTACAAGGTGGGTGATTACATCAAAACCAATGGTGAAGAGGGCTTTGTTGAATCCATCGATATCTTCTATACCTTCCTGCGCACCATGGACAGCCGGCACGTCATTCTGCCTAATGGCCCCTTGGCCAACGGCAATCTGGTGAATTACACCATGGACGAGGTACGCCGGGTCGAGCTGTCGGTGGGGATCAGTTACCACAACCGTTTCGAAGACGCGGAAACAGCGTTGTTCAAGATGATCGGTGAAGAATCCAGAGTCCTGAGCGATCCGCCGCCCTTTATCGGTGTCACCGGATATGGCGACAGCTCCATCGACCTTACCATCAGAGCCTGGGTGAAAAACGCTGATTACTGGCCGGTGTTCTTCGATCTCAATAAACGCATCAAGCCGGCGCTGGATAACGCCAATATCAGCATTCCCTTTCCCCAGCGCGATGTGCATCTGTTCCAGAAGGCCACCTGATTTTCATTGGTCCGGGTCGTGGCACAGCCACGGCCCCCGTTGGATTGTGGCGGGCCTTTTCAGCTTCCGGCATGGATGCTGGAGAAGAACAGTTGTCAGATCGACCGCTTGTTATTTAGAATGAAGTCTATGAATCTGATTCGCCGATTGATGGCTGTGTCACAATGAGTGCTTCCAAGAAAGGATTAATAGCCCGTTTATTGCTGGTTTTCCTGGTGTTGCAGCAGGCGGGTATTGTCGTGGCTGCCAGTGGGGTTGAGCCCCATCATGGGTTTAATCCGGCAGTGCACCCTGCTGATTCAGAGCAGGGGGTGGTGGCCCATGACCATGGCATCGCGGGCGATGCTCATCATGATGCTCAGGCGGCAGCGGAACACTGTGCCGATCTGCAGTGCTGCGGTGTCCTGGGTTGTCATACCCTGGTACAGCATCAGATGGCATGGATGCTGGAGATTCCCCCTGTCATCACCCATTCTTATGATCACCGTGTTTATCATAGCCTGACTCCCTCCGTGTTGTATCGCCCGCCGATATTGTCATGACCCCAGGACAGGTCCGTCCAAAATCACTGGAAAGACCTGTATATCGCTGAATTTCTGAACAAATGGCGGTGGCGGTGTTTGCCTGCCGGCGTTCCGTGCCCATCGCATACTGAATGACGTTGTACTATTTCACCTTAACGTGAGGAAATCACCATGAATATATTCAATCGAACCAAGGCCGCCGTGCTTGTAGCGATCATCCTGCCGGGTGTTGCGGTGACCGCTTATGCCCATGATCCGTCCATGCACAAAAAATCGAAGGAAAAACCCAATTGCCAGGCAATGAGCAAAATGGACAAGGAAAAAATGCAATCCGGGGATCCGGTCATGATGGCCATGATGAAACAGTGCGAGGATCAGATGCACGGCGCTGACGATCATGCTGCCGCAGGTGATGCGGAGCACGGTGACGGTCACGGCGAAGCTCATGGCAATGGCAGCTCCATGCATTCCGATGGCAAAGCGGATGGTCATCATGAAATGCATTAAGCTGATTCTAACGTTATTTATGTTGTCGGTTGCAGGTGGAGCTTTCTACCTGTACTCCGGCATTTACCCCATTGGTGCCGATGTGCCTCACCATCGGGCCACCTATTGGTTGTTGGAAACCCTGCGGGAGCGCTCCGTTGCCCGGGCCGCCGAGCACATTGCCATACCCGATGACCTTGATTCCGCGGAGCGTTTGCTGGCCGGTGGCGCCGACTACAATGAAATGTGTTCCACCTGTCACTTGCAGCCTGGTCGGGACAACTCTGATATGAGTATCGGCCTGTACCCGGCACCACCCAACCTAACAGAAGCAGAGCACGGGTCCATGGATGAAACGTTCGCACTTCAGCGGCAGTTCTGGATCATCAAGCATGGCATCAAAGCGTCGGCAATGCCGGCCTGGGGCCCCACCCATGATGATGACCGTATCTGGTCAATGGTTGCGTTCCTGCAAAGGTTGCCGGACCTGACTGCCGATCAGTATCAGATCATTACCAGCCGTACCGAACGTTCCGGCGCTGGACACCATTAAGGCAAGTTGCTCAGAGTGACGCTCCACCAACAGGAGGCGATAAACATGAACCAGGCAGAAACCCCGGAAGCTGAATCAACCTGCGCGCATTCACACACAGAGGAGAAGCCGTCCCGTACCAGGGAGCTTCTCATCGACGGTGCGGGCTGTGCCAGTTGTGTGAGTAAAATTGAGCATGCCCTGCAGGGTGTGCCCGGTGTTGGGCAGGCGCACATGAACTTTGCCGAAAGAGTGGTCACGGTGAGTGGTGAAGCCACTGACGCTGCCTTGGTGGCGGCGGTGGAGCAAGCCGGTTATCACGCCAGGGTAATGCCCGGTGCGTCTTCGCAGGATGCCTTGCAGGAGAAAGAGCAGGCGGAAAGGGATTACTACCGGCAGCGCATACGGGAAATGATCCTGGGGTTGGGCCTGGGCGTACCATTGATGTTGTACGGCATGGTTATCGGTGATATGAGCATTAACACCGCCGCCCAGCGTATGGCCTGGTTGGTGGTGGGGCTGTTGACGCTTGGTGTGATGGTCTTTGCCGGCCGGCATTTCTTCATCGGTGCCTGGCAATCCCTGCGCCATCACTCCGCCAATATGGATACCTTGATCGCCTTGGGTACCGGAACGGCCTGGGTATATTCCATGGTGGTGGTGGTGTTTCCAGAAGCGGTTCCGGAGATGGCGCGCCATGTCTATTTCGAAGCCACTGCCATGATCATCGGGCTGATTAACCTGGGGCTGGCGTTGGAACTCCGGGCCCGGGGCAAAACCTCAGAAGCCATCAAAAGGCTTATCGGCCTGCAGCCGAAAACCGCAAGGGTTATCCGTGATGGTGAGGAAATGGATCTGCCGTATGAAGAGGTGGTGCAGGACGATCGCATCAGGGTTCGGCCCGGTGAGAAAATTCCGGTGGATGGCGAGGTGGTTGAGGGCCATACCTCGGTGGACGAATCCATGTTGACCGGGGAGCCCATGCCCGTTGAAAAAACCAGTGGTGACAGCGTGGTGGCCGGTACGCTCAACAAAACCGGGTCCATCGTGTTCGTGGCCACCCGGGTGGGTAAAGACACCGCTCTGGCGCGCATTATCGGTATGGTAAAGCAGGCCCAGAACTCCAAGCCTCCAATCGGGCGTATGGCGGATGTGATATCCAGCTACTTTGTTCCGGTCATCATGATCATTGCGGTAATCAGCGCGTTGGCCTGGCTTAATTTTGGCCCGGATCCGGCGCTGGCGTTCGCTCTGGTTTCCGCCACCACCGTGTTGATCATTGCCTGCCCCTGTGCTTTGGGCCTGGCCACGCCCATGTCGGTCATGGTGGGTGTCGGCAAGGCGGCGGAGGCTGGCGTGCTGATTCGTAATGGCGAGTCCCTGCAGACTGCGTCCCAGATCACCGCCATGGTGTTGGATAAAACCGGCACCATCACTGAGGGGGCACCCAAGGTAACGGATATCAGAGTGGTAGCGGGTGAGAGCGAGGCATCAGTACTGGGGTTGGCTGCCAGCCTGGAATCCGGCTCGGAGCATCCGTTGGCTGCCGCCATTGTGGAATCGGCTCGGGAACGGAATCTGCAGGTGGGCAGCGTATCCCGGTTTAACGCCGTCGTGGGGCAGGGGGTGGAAGGCGAACTTGATGGGCGCCACCTGCTGTTCGGTAACGAGAAACTCATGGCTGAACGCCAAGTTGATTTGGGTGAATTCAGGGAGCAGGCCCAACAACTGGCGGCGGAGGCAAAAACACCCATGTATCTGGCGGTTGACCAGCGCCTGGCGGCGGTCATTGCAGTGGCTGATCCCATCAAGGAGGATTCCGTTGCTGCCATCAAGCGTCTGCAACAGCGTGGGGTGAGAGTGATTATGTTGACGGGGGACAATCGGGCCACCGCCGAGGCCATCGCCCACAAAGTGGGAATCAAGGAATTTGTGGCGGAAGTGAAACCCGAGGATAAGGCGGACAAAATCACAGCCCTGCAGGCTGCCGGGGAAACCGTGGGGATGACCGGGGATGGTATCAATGATGCCCCGGCTCTGGCACAGGCAAACGTGGGTTTTGCCATAGGCACCGGAACCGATGTGGCCATTGAGAGCGCGGACATTACCCTGATGCGCGGGTCCCTGCATGGATTGGCGGATGCCATTGCCGTGAGCAGGGCTACCCTGCGCAACATCAAGCAAAACCTGTTTGGTGCCTTTATTTACAATGTGGTTGGCGTCACCTTTGCCACCGGCATGCTGTACCCGTTTTTTCACGTGCTGCTCAATCCAGTGGTGGCGGGGGCCGCGATGGCGTTCTCATCGGTGACCGTGGTCACCAACGCCAATCGTCTGCGATTGTTCAAAGCCCAGCAACATTAACCGCCTGCGGCGAAAAAGGAGAGCTTTATGATCATCGTTAATATTGCCGGGCTGGCCTTGATTGTGCTGATAGTCTGGTGGTTTTGGTTGTATAAACCCCAAAGTCAGGCGCTGGATCAGGAAGACAGCGTCATTGTGGTTGAAAACGGCGTGTATCAGCCTGCTCACATCCGGATTCCGCCAGGGCAGCCGGCGACCCTCCGCTTCCTCCGCAAAGACGCTTCGCCCTGTGCGGAGATGGTCCAGTTTCCCGCCTTGAATATCAGCGAACAATTGCCTTTGAACAAAACCAGAAGCGTGCAGTTACCTGCGCTGGAGCAGGGTGTCTATGAGTTTCACTGCCAGATGCAGATGTATCGCGGGCAGCTTCATGTAAGCGATTTATAGGCAAACCATCTTCCGCTATAATGTCGCGTCTTTTTTAGTCGCCCCGTTGGTTTGATGGGGCATGCAACTCATTACTTGGTACAGCTGCCTGTACCAAACGGGGCGCGGATACCATGGCAAGTGCCGAATTTCTAAACGAAATCAATAGCAGACGTACGTTTGCTATCATCTCCCACCCGGATGCGGGTAAAACCACCATGACGGAGAAGCTGCTGCTTTACGGCAACCAGATCCAGGTGGCGGGAACGGTAAAAGGCCGTGGTTCCGACCGTCATGCCACCTCTGACTGGATGGAAATGGAAAAGGAGCGGGGTATTTCCGTGACCACCTCGGTCATGCAGTTTCCCTACAAGGACTGTATTGTCAATCTGCTGGACACCCCGGGCCACGAAGACTTTTCCGAAGATACCTACCGCACCCTGACTGCCGTGGATTCCGCCCTGATGGTGATTGATGGCGCCAAGGGGGTGGAGCCCCGCACCATCAAGTTGATGGATGTCTGCCGCCTGCGGGATACGCCCATTCTGTCGTTCATCAATAAACTTGACCGGGATATCCGTGACCCCATCGATTTGCTGGATGAAATAGAGCGTATCCTCAACATTGACTGCGCGCCCATCACCTGGCCCATCGGCATGGGTAAGCTGTTCAAAGGGGTTTATAACCTGTATCAGGACACCACCTACCTGTACCGCACCGGCCAGGGCCATACCATTCAGGAAGTGCGTGCCATCAAGGGGCTGAATAATCCGGAGCTGGATGAGGCCGTGGGTGACCTGGCCAATGACCTGCGGGAGGAGCTTGAGCTGGTGCAGGGTGCCAGTCATGAGTTCAATCTGCAGGCCTTTCTGGAAGGGAAACTGACGCCGGTGTTTTTTGGTACGGCGCTGGGTAATTTTGGCGTGGACCATTTGCTGGATGGCCTGGTGAGCTGGGCTCCGTCGCCGCAATCGCGGGCTACCGACACCCGCAAAGTGGAGGCCACCGACGAGGCGTTTTCCGGCTTCGTATTTAAGATCCAGGCCAATATGGATCCTAAACACCGGGATCGAATTGCCTTTATGCGGGTGTGCTCCGGTCACTATGAAAAAGGCATGAAAATGCGCCATGTGCGGCTTGGAAAAGACGTGCGTATCTCCGATGCGCTCACTTTCCGGGCCGGAGAGCGTGCTCACCTGGAGGATGCCTGGCCGGGGGATATTATTGGCCTGCACAACCATGGCACCATTCAGATTGGGGATACCTTCACCAGCGGAGAGACCATGAGTTTTCAGGGCATTCCCCACTTTGCTCCGGAGCTGTTTCGCCGTGTACAGTTGAAAGACCCGTTGAAAAGCAAGCAACTGCAGAAAGGCATCAAGCAGCTGTCGGAAGAGGGGGCCACCCAGGTGTTTATGCCCTTGCGCAACAATGATGTTATTGTGGGGGCAGTGGGGGTGTTGCAATTCGATGTGGTTGCCTACCGGCTTAAGGACGAATACAAAGTGGAATGTGCCTACGATAATATTAACGTTGCCACCGCACGCTGGGTCTACTGCAGCGATGCCAGGATGCTGGAAGATTTCAAGCGCAAGTGCCACGATAATCTGGCGCTGGACGGCGGTGGCTACCTGACCTATCTGGCGCCCACCCGGGTCAATCTGGAGTTGACCATGGAGCGTTGGCCGGATGTTGAATTCACGCAAACACGGGAGCACTGATGGCTGGTTATCTGGTGGGCTCGCTCTTGTTGACCTGGGTACTGTGCAGCGCGCTCAATGGCTTTATCGAATACGCCGCCATACGACAATGGTTGAATCGTGGCAAAGCCTTTGTGGGGATGATTGCGGGGGTTTTCGTGATCGCCGCCATCATGGTGGCGCTGTCCCTGTGGGGGCTGCCGGACTCCCACCTGGCCAAGGACATCATGACCCCGCAGCAGCTTTCCAATACGGTACGTAACAGTATTGTGATCAACCTGTTGTTTGCCCTTGGATACTGCGCGTTTCAGCTGCGGCGTTTCTGGGATGAATAATCCCTGGGGTCGCCGTTTCCCTTAGCGTGAATAGCGCAACCGGGTACCCTTTTCCTGCGACAGCCGAATCTCTTCAGCGCTCAGTTCTTTGGGAAAATAACAGCCGGAGATCTTGGCATCACAGAGGCTGGCGCCTTCCAGTTGCGTATTCCTGAGATCAACCCCGCGCAGATCCGCGCCGCGTAAGTAGGCATCCTGCATATTCAAGCCATCCGCGTTCATGTTGCGCAGGTCAATACCGCGAAACAATGCGCCCTGCAGGTCCACCGTTTTACCGGCCTGGCGGGCAGCGTTGAACGCTTTGATGTCTTCATCCTGCAGCATCTTGTACAGTGGGTCATTGGGATCATATGCCATGGTATTCCTTCCTTTATTTTCATTTATAGTTGATCTTGCCCATATTTGCTGGGCTTTTGCTGATTAAGCGCATGGTAATGCTGTGCAGTAATATGATTTAATGCCCGTTGATCGGTTGTTAATGCTCGCACTTGGGAAATCGTTGTGAACCGGATTTCAAAAACCATCAACCAGACGTTGCCTGCGCGCCTGTTGCAGCGGGTCAGTCGGGCACTGCCGCTGTCCCGCCGCCAGGATGCCGTGCCTCGCAGCACGTCCACCTTGATGGAAAACGCCTACGAAGCCGTTGTGACCGGAGTGCGCCGGGAAACTTCCCGTGCAGTGACGGTTGAGTTTGAACTGACAGAAGGGTATCGCCTCAATTATAAAGCCGGGCAGTGCGTGACCATATCGCTGCCGGTGGGGCCGACCATCTTTCAGCGTTGTTACTCGTTTTCCAGCTCCCCGGATGAAAACCGCTACGCGATTACCGTGCAGCGTATCTTTCATGGCCGTGTCTCCTCCCATTTTTACAGTTCGCTACGGGTGGGAGATCACTTCTTTATCGATGACCCTATGGGGGATTTTGTGGCGCCCACCACCCATCCGGAAGATCAGCGCTACGTGATGGTGGCGGCCGGCGTTGGGATTGTACCCCTGTATTCTCTGATCAAGGATCTGTTGGGTAAAAACCCGATGGCGCAAATTCAGTTGATTTACGCCTGCCGCAATCAGGAGCAGGCAATTTTCTACCGCCAGCTGCAAAGACTGGAAAAAGAACACCCGGGCCTGTCGGTACGGTTTCAATTCACCCGTCGGGAAGGGGATGGCCATGACCCGTACCGCCGCCTCAACGGGGAAAAAATACTGTCGCGTCTATCCGATCCTTCCAGTGCACTGTTCTATATCTGCGGCCCCTATGGTTTGGTCAGTAAGTGCACCGAAGCGTTCCACAGTGCCGGGATCTCGGAATCCCGCATCCACATTGAAACCTTCAGTTCGCCCCCCGCGCGCCTGATATCGGATGAATTGAAACCGCGCTCCATTACCTTCCTTCCGTCCACCGTGCTGGGGAACACCGTGCGGGTGCGGCAAAAACAGGTGGAGACCTTGCTGGAGACTGCTCGCCGCAACGGCGTGAATATCCCGCAGAAATGCACAGTGGGTAACTGTCAGACCTGCAAGATCAAAATCAAATCGGGAATGGTGCTGATGGACGAGCCCAACTCGCTATCCATCGACGATGCCAAAAACGGTTATGTGTTGGGGTGTATTGCCTATCCCACCGAATCGGTGGTGGTGAAGTTGCCCACTACCTGAGGGCGACGGAACGCCTGTTAAATCTGGGTGAACAGATAGGCCAGTACCGGCTCTTCCTGATGTTGGCCCGGTGTGTTGGCAGTCAGATGCTGCAGTCGCTGCTGTATGCAGGGTTTGATCAGTTTCGCCTGGTTCTCAGTCAGCTCATTCCCATCCCACTCAGGGGCGATTGCCATGGCGCCCTGCAGGGAATGCAGCTGACCGTTGAAACGGACTTGCGCTATCTGATGACCATCCAGTGCACACCATACCCGGGCTTCCAGCTCGCTGAGCTGCTCTTCATTTTTGGGCGCTTTTTCCTGTGGCACCTTGATCACGGATTCGTCGGCGCTCTCGCCCAAGGTCGGTTGTTTCACCAGGCTGAAAATTCCCAACAGGCACAGGGCAATGGCCCAGCTCGCGGTTATAGACTTGAAGTTCATGGTGCAATCCTTAACTTGGCTCCCTGTGCCGGGAGTAAGACCAAGACAATCACTGTCTCCAGCGTTTCGCCGATCGGTTCTATTGTCCTCTGATTGATGAAATTTTCTACCGAATATAGATCAATGAAATTGTGAAAAAGTACCAATTAATGCAAGTGTGCTGCTGAAGTTTTTCCGTAACTAATTGATAGTTATGGGATAATGTTTATTTTTATGGTAAGCAGAACCATTCTCATTTGATTGTGTCCAAGGTGGACGGGATGCTTGTGGGGTCAATCAACCGGGGTGCACAGTCATGTTTATCAACACCGAAACTCAGTACGGCGTGGTCAGTATTGTGTTGCATTGGTTGTCCTTTCTGCTGGTGGCGGCGCTGTTTGGGGTGGGGCTCTACATGGTGGACCTGACCTACTATGATCCCCTCTATCACGAGCTGCCTCAGTGGCATAAATTGTTCGGGGTGGTGCTGGCCGTACTGAGCTTGGCGCGCATTCTATGGCGAATATTATCCCGTTCCCCAACGATTCTGGCGGCAGCCGGCTGGCAGGTGGCGGCTGCCCGCAGTGTACATTGGGCACTGTATCTGCTGTTGTTACTGCTTCCGCTCACGGGCTACCTGATTTCCACTGCTGAAGGCAGTGACCTGAGTGCCTTTGGGTGGACCCTGTTGCCGGGCTTGTTTGAGTTGTCCCCCGCCCTTGCCGATTGGGCAGGCAGCCTGCATCTGTGGACGGCATGGGGGCTGATCGGACTGGCCACTGTGCACGCCCTGGCGGCGTTCAAGCATCATTTTGTCGATCGGGATTCAACGCTGATACGTATGGTTTACATCAAGGGTCAATGACCAAAAGGAGCAAACTATGAAACGCAATGTACGTTCTTCACTGGGGTTGGTGGTAGTGGGATTCGCCCTGCTGACCTCCGGCATGGCGCAGGCAGCGGAGACTTATAAAATGGATACCGAAGGCAGCCATGCCTTTATCCAGTTCAAGATCCAGCATCTGGGATTCAGTTGGCTGTTGGGTCGCTTTAATACCTTTGACGGTGAGTTTGTACTGGATCAGAAAAATATTGAGAACTCTAAAGTCAAGGTGACCATTGATGTTGCCAGCGTGGATTCCAACCACGGTGAGCGGGACAAGCATTTACGCGGCAAGGATTTTTTCGAGGTGGAAAAATACCCGGAGGCGACTTTTGTCAGTACCCGTGTCGAAAAAACCGGTGAGAAAACCGCAAAGATTACGGGTGACTTCACACTTAAGGGGGTGACCAAACCGGTGACTTTGGACGCTGAATACATTGGCGGCGGCAAAGACCCCTGGGGTGGCTACCGGCAGGGTTTTGAGGCGACAACCCAATTAAAACTGAAGGATTTTGGCATTGATTACAACCTTGGCCCGGCTTCCGAGGTGGTGGATATCTATATTTCCGTGGAAGGGATCAGACAGTAGCAGGTGATCCGGCGCAACAATAATAAAGGGGCGGCAGCGCCCCTTTATTATTGTTGCCGCTTTCGCATTAACCCGGAATTAGCTGAACTGGGAAAAGTCGGGTTTGCGCTTTTCCAAAAACGCGCTGAATGCTTCTTTGGCTTCAGCGCCCTGCAACATCTCGGTAAAGTAGTCTTCTTCCAGCTTCATAATCGCCCGCAACTGTTCTTCATTGCCCTTGCGCAGTAGCTGTTTAGTGACCCGAATGGAACGCGGCGGCAGTTTTGCCAGTTGTTCGGCCTTGGCGATGGCCAGGGCCTGGTACTCTTCTGCCGCCACCACTTCATTGGCAATGCCCATCTCTACCGCTTCTTCGGCACCGAACATTTCGCACAGCATTAACAGCCGGGCGGCTTTGCGATAGCCGATCAGTTGGGGGAACAGCAGGCTGGAGCCTGCTTCCGGGCACAGACCCAGGGTAGCGAACGGCATCTGGAATTTGGCGCCGGGTGCGGCGTACACCAGATCACAGTGCATCAGCATGGTGGTGCCCACACCCACCGCAGGGCCGTTGACCGCAGCCACCAGCGGCTTACTCAGGTGAGGCAGCGTACGCAGGAAACGGCCCACCGGTGATTCACCGCCGATACCGGAACTGTTGAGAAAGTCCACCAGGTCATTGCCGGCGGTAAAGCAATCTTCCGTTCCGGTAATGACACCGGCGCGCAGGCCCGGGTCGTTTTCAAGTTGATCCAGAGCATCGGAAATGCCGTTGTACATATCCCCGGTAAGGGCGTTTTTCTTGTCAGCCCGGTTCAGGCGAATGATGATGATGTTGCCTTGAACCTCTGTGCGTATTTGATCGGTCATTGGGTGGTTTCCTAAGTCTTCTTTTGCATGCGGGAGTCTTTGTGGTTTGGGGCTGCATCGACGTCGGCATGGGCAGCGGCGATGGCCTGGGTTTCACTGCGTTGCGCCTGCACCAGCAGATTGAGGTGGCGGGCGCTGTCAGGCAACGGCGGTGGCATCACACCGGGCAGAATGTCTTCAAATGCCCTGGCGGGGGATGCCCGCTGGCCGCTTTTGATGCTGACCATGGCCATACGGATCACCGCCGCAGTGAAGACGGTGTCACGGTGGGTAAAGAGCTGCTCGATGTAGATGTACTTTTCATCCCAGCTGCTGATGCGGGTCTCGGCCTTGAATCGTTGGAACGGTTTGATCTCCTTCACGTAGCTGATTTCGGTGTTGGCGATCAGCGCCTTGTAGCCCCGGCCATGCATTTCCTGCAGCCAGGGAGTGTGAATCATGTGCTCAACCCGGCTCCGTTCCAGGTACTTTAAATACTTTACGTTGTTCATGTGCATATTGGCATCCAGATCCCAGGGCATGCACCGATAGGGCACCAACACCCAGTCGAGCAGGGATTGGGTTGGCTTGATCTTCTGAATGTGCAGGGCAACGATAAACCGAAAAATAAACCACATGATACTACTACCTACAATCGTCTGGTTATTGGGAAGCCTGATCCGTGGTCAATACAACTTTACCTACGGCCTTCCTTTGCAGTAGCAGGTTCATTGCATCTGCCACCTGTTCCAGTGGATAGCTGGCACACACATAGGGTTTGATTTTACCTTCCATGGACCAGTTGAACAGCTCTTTGAAATTTTCCTGGTTGGCTTCAGGCTCCTTGGCCAGCGAGGCACCCCAGAATACCCCGACCACGGAACTGCTTTTCAGCAGCGTCAGGTTGGCGGCCAGCTGGGGGATGTCGCCACTGGCGAAGCCAATTACCAGCAGACGGCCACCCCAGTTGATACAGCGCAGGGCGGTCTGGGTGTACTCGCCACCCACGGCGTCATAGATCACATCGGCGCCATTGCCACCGGTTAATTGTTTCACCTGATCTTTCCAGTCGGCATCGTTGTAATTGACGATGTGATCTGCACCGCGCTCCTGGCACACCGCCAGCTTATCGTTATTGCCTCCGGCGGCAATCACCGTGGCACCCATCAGTTTGCCCAATTCCACGGCCGCCATGCCCACCCCGCCGGAAGCGCCCAGCACCAGCAAGGTTTCGCCGCTGCGCAGTTGGCCCCTTTGCTTGAGAGCGTAATAAGAGGTGCCGTAGATCATGGTAAAGGCTGCCGCTTCCTCAAAACTGAAGGTGTCGGGCATGGGAAAGCAACTGGCCGCCGGGACCACGATTTGCTCAGCGTAGGCACCGACAAAAGCGAATCCCATGACCTTGTCGCCGGGCTTTACCTGTGACACTGTTTCACCCACTTGCTTTACGATGCCAGCTACTTCGGTACCTGGAATAAATGGCAGCGGCGGTTTAAACTGGTATTTGTTTTCAATGATCAGGGTGTCCGGGAAGTTGATACCCGCCGCCTTGACCTCAATCAGTACGCCATCGGCGCCGATACTGGGGGCGGGGATGTCTTCGATCACCAACTTTTCCGCTGGCCCGTATTCTTTACAAAGTACCGCTTTCATGGCTGGTTCCCTATATATAATGTGTGGTCGTTGCTGCTGAAAGCTCGCAATCCTGAGCGTGGCAGGGAAGGGTACGCAGTCTGTAATTTTGAAGTCAATCGGAAGTGGCTTCACTGACTGAAAAGGCTAATTAACTGTCAGTTTTGGCCAGTTGCGTGTTGATATTGCCCCTGTATACTCTCGACCCCATAGTCATACTCCTTACATAACACGATGATACAGTCACCGACTTAAGAGGACATAACATGGATTTACAAGATAAGGTTGCCGTGGTCACCGGTGGTGCATCCGGTCTGGGTCGAGCCACCACCGAAGCGTTTCTGGCCAAGGGTGCCAAGGTTGTCATTTTCGATCTCAATGAAGAGGCGGGCAACGGAGCAGCGGCGGAACTGGGTGACAACTGCCGTTTTGAAAAAGTGAACGTGGCCGATGAAGCCTCGGTCCAGGCTGCCATTGCCAATGTGCTGGCGGCCTTTGGTGCGCTGCATGTGGCAGTGAACTGTGCCGGCATCGGCTCGGCCATGAAAACCTACGGCAGCAAGGGCCCCCATTCGTTGGAGATTTTCCAGAAAGTAATCAGCGTGAACCTGGTGGGAACCTTTAACGTTACCCGTCTGGCGGCGGAAGCCATGGCCAAGAACGATCCTGTCACCGAAGACGGTGAACGTGGCGTGATTATCAATACTGCCTCGGTGGCAGCGTTTGATGGTCAGGTGGGGCAGGTTGCCTATTCTGCTTCCAAAGGCGGTGTGGTGGGGATGACCCTGCCTATTGCCCGTGATCTGTCCAGTTACGGTATTCGAGTCAATGTGATCGCTCCGGGCATTTTCAATACACCATTGATGAATGCTGCGCCGGATGCGGTGAAGTTGCCGTTGGTTGAGATGACTCAGTTTCCCAAGCGTCTGGGGCATCCGCCCGAGTATGGTCAGTTGGCCTGCCAGATGGTTGAAAACGGTTTCTTCAATGGTGAGGTTGTGCGTCTGGACGGCTCTATCCGTATGGCGCCTCGCTGATCGAACTCAAAAGGTTTGATGGCCGGAAAGCCCGCATTATGCGGGCTTTTTTGTGGCCGTTCACAGCGTATCCGCTGCCCATGCAGGCCTGTGGAAACCCGGCGCGCAAGCGTGTAAAGTGGAGCTTCATCACCTCAGGGAAAGACACCATGACAAAAAGAATTCTCATGGCCGCTTTGCTGGCCGCCTGCTTCTCCGTTTCCGGGTGCACCACCTGCGATCTCTCATTATGGTTCGGAGACGATGTGTGTGCCATTGGCATGTAAGAGCAAAATATCACGGCGGCGTTCGCTGCCCTTAGTCTGCTAACGGATAACTGCTTACGGAAGCCTGTTGTTAAGCGTGAACATCAGAAACCTGATTCTGTTGGTGCTGGGGCATTGTACCCTGGGCAGCACGGCCCCCATGCTGGTCTTGATCAATGGCTTTATTGGTGTGCGCCTGGCGCCATCGGAGGCCTGGGCCACGTTGGGCATGGGCACGCTGGTGGCGGGCACGGCCCTCAGCACCCTACCCGCGGCGCGACTGGCGCAGGCGCACGGGCGTCGGCGCGGGTTCCTGGCCGCTGTGGGGTTGTGTCTGGCCGGCAGCGCATTGGCCATGGTGTCCATTGCAATCCAGTCGTTTGCCCTGTTCTGTGTGGCCATGGCGCTGCTGGGTTCCACCCTGGCCTTCGTCCAACAGTTTCGGTTTGCGGCAGCTGAGAATGCAGAGCCCCAGCGCATCTCACTGGCGGTATCGCTGATTCTGTTTGCCGGGATTGGTGCTGCCATGATTGGCCCCCGCTTGGGGGTGGTGGCGGTGAACTGGGTGCCTGATTATCCGTATATGGGTTCCTTTCTGGCTCTGATGCTACTGGCCGTGCTGTGCGGCGCGTTGATGTGGTTCTATCGCGGAGCCACTGTTACGGCCAGTGCCACCCCAACCCTTCGTTTGCCGCGCAAGGCGTTGTGGCGGGCTGATTACACCCTGGGAGTGATTTGCGGTGCAACCTCCTTTGCCGTCATGAGCCTGGTGATGACGGCTACGCCCATCAGCATGCATCATCATCAGGGATTGTCCCTGAGCGATACCTCAGCGGTGATTCAATGGCACATTGTGGCCATGTTTCTGCCGTCACTGTTGACCGGCTACGTAATGCAGCGCCTGGGTGTCTATTGGGTCGCTTTGTTGGGGCTGCTGTGCAATCTTGCTTGCGTTTATCTGGCACTGTCCGGTGTCACCCTGACCCATTATCTGGCGGCATTGATCTTGCTCGGTGGTGGATGGAACGCGTTGTTTATGGCCGGTACTCAAATGGTGGCGACCACGCACCCCGGCCCGGAACGGTTTCAGGCGCAGGCCACAAACGACTTTATTGTGTTTGCCTGTCAGGGGGTTGCCTCACTCTGCGCCGGCTTCCTGTTGGCACAAATTGGCTGGCAGGGATTGAACATGGTCGCGCTGGCTATGCTGCTGATTTGTCTGATGGTGTGGTTGCATCTAGTATTGATTAAACAAATTGGCCGGGTACAGACGGCTACCGAATGAGAGACTACAGGCCTTTAGATGTACACGCCAAAATCGTTTTCTGTTACTGACAAGTCTCTGCTGTTTGACTGGGTTGAACGCTGGAGTTTCGGCAAACTGGCTACCTGTCAACGTGGGCGCATTGAAATCAACTCATATCCGTTTCTTCTCGACCGTGAAAAGGGCGAATTACTGGGGCACATGGGGCGGGCCAATGGACAATGGCAAAGCCTGATGATGGCAGACGACCTGGTGGTGTGTTTTGATGGGCCCCATGGATATGTTTCTCCCCGCTGGTACAGCCAGCCCAATGGTGTGCCCACCTGGAATTTTGTCTCGGTGCAGGTGTCCGGCAAGGCCGAGTTAATCAAAACCGAGACAGAGTCGGTGTCGGTGCTGGAGCGTATCAGTGAAGTCAACGAAGCGCGTTACGGTGAAGGCTGGACACTGGCAGAGCTTGATCACGGTATGTTGCAATCCATGCTCAAGTCCCTGGTGTTTTTCCGTATCAGAATCCGGGCAATCGAAGGCAAAGCCAAACTGAGTCAGAATCGCAGTAAGATGGATCGTGTGGGTGTGGTGCAGCAGCTGGCAGCCCGTGAGGACACCCAGCTGCAGGACCTGTCCCGATTGATGAAAGAAATCCTGCTGCAAGACCAGCAATAAGGCGCTTAAATCGGAGCCTTCCGCTTCTGTTTTCTCGCGGTTTTTGCACGGGGCTCAGGCGGTGCTTCGTAGACCGCTTGATAGCTTGCATTGACGATGGTTTCTGCAGTTTTGGGCAGCAGGTAATACATGGTCAGCGCGCCCAGGCCCAGGGGCCCCACCTTGCGCTTGTTGCGGGTAATGATGATGTCCAGCATCCAATTGACCGCTGTTTCCGGCGACATGGCCGGTGTGTAGTCGTATATTTTGGTGGGGGCGATCATGGGGGTGCGCACCAGGGGATAATTGATGGTGGAAACCGTAACACCGGTGTGCGCCAGTTCGTTGGCGGCCACCCAGCTCCAGCCTTCCAACGCCCACTTCGATCCCAGATAAGCAGAAAAACGGGCCGGATTGGCCTGCACACCGACCGTGGATACGTTGACGATGTGTCCGTCCCCCCGCTCCAGCATACCCGGCAACAGGTTCAGGGCCATGCGCACGGAGCCATAGTAATTCAGCTGCATGGTACGTTCGTAATCGTGGAAGCGATCGAGGCTGAACTTGATGGAGCGGCGGATGGAGCGGCCGGCATTGTTAATCAGTATGTCCACGCCGCCATGCTGTTTGAGAATCTGCTGGCAGACCTGATCAATGCTGTCCCCGACGGTGAGGTCGGTGGCATACACAAAGGCGGTACCGCCTTCGTTCTGGATCTGTTCAGCGATGGCATCCAGTTTGTCTTTGCTGCGCGCCACCAGGATCAGAGTGGCGCCGGCGGCGGCCAGTTGGTGCGCCACCTGTGCGCCGATACCGGAACTGGCCCCGGTAAGCAGTATGGTTTTACCTGCCACCCGGTCGTGCAGCGCCTGCTGAGAATGCAGCAGGCGTTTGGTGTTCCATTTCCAGTGATCCCGAGCCCGCATAAGATAGGGTTTAAGGCTGGGTTTGCGCAACAATACACCGTGGTTTTCGATGCGGGCCTGCGGGCGTTGTGGAGACAGATGCTGGCGCCAGTATTGCCACAGTCGCGGCAGGTACTCCGGCAGTGGTGGTGGGGATATGCCGGAGCCTGCTAATGCCCTGGCGGCGTTGGAACGGTCGAACGTGGTTTTGTAGGTGATAAAGCCCAGGGCATCCGGTGCAATGTCCAGACTCAACAGGAACTTTTTCATCCACCACTGACGGGCCAGGGTGGGAATGGTTGAAGCGGGTAGTTTGTCCAGTGCGCGGTTGGGGATGGCCCAACGGAAACCGGGCAGCCCGGAAACCTCGGCAATCAGGTTGATCAACTCAGCCAGGCTGTAGTGGCGGTCGTCGGTGAGAAAAAAACATTGCCCGTCCAGGTCGGGTTGATGCGCAATGTGGACCATGGCCTTGGCAACATAGTCCACGGGTACGATATTGAATTGACCGCCTTCCAGCCCCGGTAAGGGGGCCCAGGCCGGCACAAACCGCCCCACCAACTCCAGTAGCCTGAAGATGTAGTAGGGGCCATCGATCTTGTCCATGGCGCCGCTGCGGGAATCGCCCACCACCATGGAGGGGCGGTAAATCCGGTAGGGCACGTCGGCTTCGTCGCGCACGCATTTCTCTGCCAGGTGTTTGGTCAGGAAATAGGGGTTATTGAAGTCGGTGCCTTCCTCAAACATGGCTTCAGTGAATTGCCCGGGATACAGGCCGGCAACGGCGATGGAGCTGGCGTGCTGGAAGCAGTCCACCTGCAATGTTCTGGCTGCCTGCAGGGCATGACGGGTGCCCTCCACATTGGCTTGCTGCTGGCTGTCGGCGTCGGCTTGCAGGTCGTAAATCGCTGCCAGGTGGTATAGATGCCGGATCTTACCCCGTAACCGCTGCTGATCCGCCCGGGATAATCCCAGCCCGGGCTGGGTCAGGTCCCCACTGAGAGCGCGCAGGCGTTGGCCATTGGAGCCCAGTTGTTGGCGAATCTGGTCCAGTTTGTGTTCAGAGCCCTTGCGAACCAGAGCGTGCACCACGCAATCGGGTTGTTGTAACAGTTCCGCCACCACAAAACGGCCAATAAAGCCGGTGGCGCCAGTCACCAGATGTTCCATATCTCTCACCCTTGATAGCTTACAAGTGTAAGTTAAGTTAGACGCCCTTTGAAACCAAGTCAATAGCCTGTTCGGACAAAAATTGCCGAACATACCATAATTCAATAAACTAACATCTGTTTGTTTATTGAATGAGCCCCTTGATGCCTCCAGCCAGCCAAAAAAGCAGTCGATCCGACCGCAAAGAAGCCACTCGCCGCCGCATACTGGCTGCGGCCATGCAGCTGGTGGAGGAGGGCCGTTCACCGGATGCTCTGGGCTTGCGCGAAGTGGCTCGGGCCGCCGGCATGGCCGCCCCTTCCCTATATAACCACTTTACCGACATGGATGAGCTGGGCCTGGCCCTGGTGGACGAGTGCCTGCTGCGGATGCGCGCGGTGGCCCGGCGGGCACGCCGCGCCATGGTAAGCCAGGACGTGGAGCCGGCGCTGAAAACCCTGCTGGGCGAGTTCCTGCTGGCTGTCAGCCGCTTTGAGCCAGTGTTGCGCCTGTTGATCGTGCAGTGGCTGAATCCCAACCCGGAATACCGCCGCCTGATTCGGCGGGAGCTGTCCATGATGCGGCGGGAAATGGCTAATGACATGAGGGATGCCGCCCAGCTTAAAGGCATGGGCGAGGTGGGCTTTGATGTGGAGTCCGATGCCATATTTTCACTGCTGATCACTTTCGTGCTCAATGCCCTTGATATCAGTCAGGAAAAACGGGAACAGCGCCTGGCCATCCTGGAGCGTCAGGTCATGATGGTGGTGTTGGGCAGTCGTGCCCTGCGGGCCTGAATCTCTGTCGACAGGCGCCGCTTCCTGCTATCCTATGCAACCTTGATTTTTTATCAGCGCACAGCAATACCGTAGAGCAGGAGAGCATCATGCCGGCGTATCGTTCCAAAACCTCCACACAAGGTCGTAACATGGCGGGAGCCCGTGCCCTGTGGCGGGCCACAGGCATGCAGGATGACGATTTTCAGAAGCCCATTATCGCCGTGGCGAATTCATTCACCCAGTTCGTGCCCGGACACGTGCACCTGAAAGATCTGGGGCAACTGGTTTGCCGCGAAATTGAAAAGGCCGGTGGGGTAGCCAAGGAATTCAACACCATTGCAGTGGATGATGGTATTGCCATGGGCCATGACGGCATGCTCTACAGTTTGCCCTCCCGTGAGATCATTGCCGATTCGGTGGAATACATGGTCAACGCCCATTGTGCTGACGCACTGGTGTGTATTTCCAATTGTGACAAGATCACCCCGGGCATGCTGATGGCCGCCTTGCGGTTGAATATACCGGTGATTTTTGTTTCCGGTGGCCCCATGGAAGCGGGCAAAACCAAACTGGCCGATAAAGTGGTGAAACTGGATCTGGTGGATGCCATGGTGGCCGCCGCCGACCCTAATATCACCGATGAGCAGGCTGACATGTACGAGCGCAGTGCGTGTCCCACCTGTGGCTCCTGTTCCGGTATGTTTACGGCCAATTCCATGAATTGCCTCACCGAGGCCCTGGGGCTTTCCTTACCGGGTAACGGCACCACGCTGGCAACCCACGCCGACCGGGAGCAACTGTTTCTGGAAGCCGGGCGCCAGATCGTGGCCATCACCAAACGTTATTACGAGCAGGATGATGATTCCGTGTTGCCCCGCGCCATCGCCAACGTCAAGGCGTTCGAAAACGCCATGACCCTGGACATTGCCATGGGCGGCTCGACCAACACCATTCTGCACCTGATGGCCGCTGCCCAGGAAGGTGAAGTGGACTTCGGTATGAAGGACATCGATCGACTGTCGCGTAAGGTGCCGCAGCTGTGCAAGGTTGCCCCTAATACCCAGCAGTATCATATCGAGGACGTGCACCGTGCCGGTGGCATTATGGGTATTTTGGGGGAACTGAATCGAGCGGGTTTACTGAATGCCGATGTTGCCACTGTGCATGCCCCGTCGCTGGAAGAAGCCCTTGCCAAGTGGGACATCACGGTGACCGATGACGAAGCTGTGCACACGTTCTTCCGGGCCGGGCCGGCCGGTATTCCTACCCAGCAGGCGTTCAGCCAGGATTGTCGCTGGGACTCGGTAGACGCCGATCGTGCCAACGGCTGTATTCGCTCGCTGGAACACGCATACTCCACCGAGGGTGGTTTGGCGGTGCTGTCCGGTAATATCGCCCCGAACGGTTGTGTGGTAAAAACCGCTGGCGTGGATGAGAGTATTCTGGTGTTTGAAGGGCCTGCCCGCATTTACGAAAGCCAGGATGCGGCGGTGAAAGGCATTCTGGGTGATGAAGTGCAGGCCGGTGACGTAGTGGTAATTCGTTATGAAGGGCCCAAAGGCGGCCCGGGTATGCAGGAAATGTTGTACCCCACCAGTTATCTGAAATCCAAGGGGCTTGGCAAGCAGTGTGCGTTGCTCACCGATGGCCGGTTTTCCGGAGGCACCTCTGGTTTGTCCATCGGGCACGTGTCACCCGAGTCTGCGTCCGGTGGAGCCATCGCCCTGGTGCAGCAGGGCGATTTGATCCGCATTGATATCCCCAACCGCAGCATTGATGTGTTGCTCAGCGATGAAACCTTGTCGCAACGTCGTGCCGCCATGGACGCCAAGGGCAAGGATGGATGGAAGCCGGTGGAGTTTCGCCCCCGCAAAGTCAGCACCGCGTTGCGGGCTTATGCTGCCCTGGCCACCAGTGCGGATCGTGGTGGCGTGCGGGATCTTTCCCAGATTGAAAAATAAAAGCCAGGGTATGTGGGGTGTCCAAATGTGGGGCGCTCATATGTGGGGCGTCTAGTCTATATGGAACCCTCTTTTTTGGAGCCCCCTCTTAACGCCTCGCTGCCAGCGGGGCGTTATGTTTTTCATTGACCTGTGTGGTTAAAACCCCTTCAGCAATGTGCTATAAAACCAGCAGTCAATGAAGGGGAAACCAAGCCAATGAGTGCAGTACAGCCAGGAATTTTGCAACCGGTGCCCACGGTGGCACGCCATCTGATTTTTACCCATGCCCTGGACAGCAACCCGCTTGAACAGTTGCGTCGCTTGCAGGAAGTTGCTGATGGCGAGTCACTGGTGGTGGGCCTGGGGCAGAGTCTGCTGGCGCACCTGGGCTGTGAGATTAAAGGCATGCAGGACATGCCGGTGCTATCCGGTTCGGCCGTGGAGATTCCCTCCACACCGGCTTCATTGTGGATCTGGCTGCGCGGCGAAGAGCGCGGAGATCTGGTGGTGCAGACCCTGGAGCTGAAGCAGCGGCTGGCCGGGGCCTTCACCCTGCGGGATGTGGTGGACTGCTTTAAATACCGCGACAGCCGGGACTTATCCGGTTATGTGGATGGCACGGAAAACCCCGAGGGTGAAAAGGCGGAACGGGCCGCGTTGTTATCCAGCAATATTGACGCACTGGACGGCTCCAGTTTTGCATCGGTGCAACAGTGGTTGCACAACCTGGATCATTTCCATGGTTTGCCGCCATCCGAACAGGACAACATCATGGGGCGGCGTCGATCCGATAACGAGGAATTTGATGAGGCACCGGAATCAGCCCATGTAAAACGATCGGCGCAGGAAAGTTTCTCTCCCGAAGCCTTTATGCTGCGGCGATCCTTGCCCTGGAATGATGCAACCCAGGAGGGGTTGATGTTCGTGAGCTTTGGCAAAAGCTTCGATGCCTTCAACGCCATTATGGCGCGTATGGTCGGCATGGACGACGGCATCACCGATGGACTGTTCCGCTTCACTCAACCCATCAATGGCGCTTTTTTCTGGTGTCCGCCCATGAAAGGCACCAGGCTGAATCTGGATCTGCTGAAAATCTCATAGTGCTGGTGAACTGCCGGTAAACATTTGGCTTCACAAATCTATAATGGTCTGGTAGCTTTATCAGTGCAGTTGATAACAATAATTTGCACGCCAATGCTCCCAGAGGTGCAGAGATGCAAGCAGAACTGACGCTCAACCTGAAATGCCCTTCCTGTGGTTCCCTGACGCCAAAATCCCTTTCCGAAATCAAAGCGCAGCGCGCGTTTGATTGCGAGTGCGGATTCCACGCTGATTTGCAGCCGCAGGTGGCAAGGCCTGAGGTTAAGGCACGCAAAAAGCGGGCGCTGCCGGCTTAGCGCCAACACCACACAGGGTCGGTGGGGTACCGGCGACGGAATGTCCGTCCCCGGGCAAAGTAGTCGGGCAAAGTAGCCGGGCAGAGTACCCCGCTGTCATTAAGCACTTCAGGTGGATTCTCATTAAATGTCACCTGTGGTAGCCTGCCCCCTTCAAAACCTGCCCAGCGTAAACCCATGTCGTCAAATACGTCGTCAGACACGTCGCTTACCATCATGACCGCCAGCGGCGATCAGATTGCCCAGTGGATCGATCCGGTGGCAGATCTCAGAATCAGGGTGTTTCGGGAATTCCCCTATTTGTATGCCGGGGACCTGTCCTATGAGCGCCGCTATTTGCAGCGTTATCAGCAATCCGCAGACAGCGTGCTGGTGTTGGCCCGTGACGCTGATCGCGTGGTGGGGGCGTCCACCGGGTTACCAATGGTGAATGCCGACACCGCGTTTCAGGCACCTTTTATTGCCGCCGGCTGGGATCCGGCCGGCCTGTATTATTTCGGCGAATCTGTCCTGTTACCGGACTACCGGGGCCACGGTATTGGCCACCGGTTTTTTGATGCAAGGGAGCAGGCAGCCCGAGCACAGGGTTTTGTTGTCACCACTTTTTGTGCGGTGGTGCGCCCGGCGGATCATCCGCTTAAACCGGCGGATTACCGCCCTCATGATGTGTTCTGGAGTAAGCGTGGTTATCAATGCCGCCCCGATTTGGAATGCGAATTTCCCTGGCTTGACCTGGGAGAGGAACAGGAAACCACAAAAGCCATGCGTTTTTGGGTTAAGGAGTGGTAAATGCTCAGTTATCGTCACGGCTTTCATGCCGGCAACCACGGGGATGTGCTGAAACACTGGGTGCTGGTATTGTGTCTCGAGTACTTGAAGCAAAAAGACAAACCCTTTTTTTATATTGATACCCATTCCGGGAGCGGCCTGTATTCCTTGACCGACCCTTATGCCCGTAAAACCGGTGAAGCAACCGAGGGTATCGGTAAGTTATGGCAGGCAGCAAAATGGCCTGCCGCTATGGCCGCTTATCGTGAGGTGATCGCTTCCTTTAACCCTCATAAACTGGTGCGCTATCCGGGATCGCCTGCTATCGCCGCGGCGTTGTCTCGTGAAGACGATCGTCTGCGTTTGATCGAAATGCACAGCTCGGACCTGTCGGCATTGCAGAAACAGTTTGCCCGAGACCGCCGGGTGAAAGTGCTGGAAGGAGACGGCTTTGTGGACGTAAAGGGTTTGCTGCCGCCGGCCACTCGGCGGGGCGTGGTGCTGATGGACCCATCTTATGAAATCAAAAGCGATTACGGCAAGGTCATCAAGTCCATCAATGAGTGTGTGAAGCGATTTGCCACCGGTCAGTACCTGATTTGGTATCCGCTGATCAATTCGGTGGCAGCGCAACGTTTTTCCGAACAGTTGCAAAAGTTACCCTGCGCCAGCTGGCTGGATGTGCAGCTGGCGGTGCGTTGTCCTCCCCAGGGGCACGGTATGTACGGCAGCGGTTTGTTTGTGGTAAATCCCCCCTGGACCCTCAAGCAACAGTTGGAGGAAACCCTGCCGGAGTTGACTCAATTGCTGGCGCAGGACGATGGCGCCCAGTGGTCGGTGCAGCAGCACAGCGAATAATCTACACAGGAAATCATCATGAATATTGCGAAAGATTCAGTGGTCCAGTTTCACTATACCCTGACGGAGGGCGATGCGGAGCTGGAGAGTACCATTGGGGCGGATCCCATGGCCTATCTGCACGGCCACGGTAATATCATTGCCGGGCTGGAGCAGGCGATGGCAGGCAAGGGTGCGGGGGATTCCTTCAGTGTTACCATCGAGCCGGCTGACGCCTACGGTGAACGCAAGGAGGATCTGACCCAGCGCATTCCCCTTAAACACATGCAGGGAGCAAAAAAATGGCGTCCGGGGATGACCGCCTGGGTGCAAACCGATCAGGGGCAGCGTCAGGTGACTGTGATCAAGGTGGGTAAGTTCAATGCGGACTGTGACCTAAATCATCCGCTGGCGGGCAAAACGCTGACCTTTGCCGTAGAGATCGTTGCTGTGCGCGAGGCAACGGCGGAAGAGAAAGCCCATGGCCATGCCCATGGTGTGGGTGGACATCATCACCACTAAATTTAATGGAATCAATGGGATTGCATGGCAGTGCAATCCCGCTGTGGTGGGCTAACCTTAGAGACAGAGAGAACCGTTTCTTTAATTGTCCAAGGGTTTAGTGGTAAAGGATGACCGACAACGCGCCAAGACGCTGGTATGCGGCAGCCAGTCTGCTCCATAATGCTTACACCGCCTGGGTGGTGTTACTGTTGTCACTGGTGGTGACCATTGGCGCGTATTTTGTTTCCTCCAGCTTCATTGAGCAGCGGCAACGGGATCGATTCCTGTTCAGCGCAGAAGAGCTGGAGAAAGCAATCAAGAGTCACCTCAGTGTGTACGAGCAAGTGCTGCGGGCCTCTGTTGCCATGGTCTATGCCAGCGATGAGCTGACCCGTTCCCAATTTGCAATCTACGTTCAATCGTTACAGCTTAATGAATACTGGCCTGGTATTCAGGGTATCGGTTACAGTATGCCGTTGCGCCCCGAAGAGTTGGCTTCCCATGTGGAGAGCATTCGCAACGAAGGCTTTCCCGAGTACCAGATCAAGCCCCCGGGCGAGCGTGAGCAATATTCTTCCATCATCTATCTGGAACCATTTGATTGGCGCAATCGGCGGGCATTCGGCTACGACATGTACTCCAATGATGTCCGCCGCCAGGCAATGGATCGGGCGCGACGCACCGGGCTGGCTTCCACCTCGGGCAAGATCACCCTGGTGCAGGAAACCAACCAGGATGTGCAAAGCGGATTCCTTACCTACCTTCCTGTTTATAAAACCAAGTCCACCCCTGCCACGGAAGAACAGCGCGAGGCCCAGTTTGCCGGCTGGATTTATGCGGCCTTTCGTGCCGGAGATTTGATGGCGGGTGTGACGGGAGGGGAGGCGTTCAAGTTGGAGTTTGATATCTACGATGGCAGCAGTGTAGTACCGGAGCTGCTGTTGTACTCCAGTCATGGTTCCCATCACGCGGCAACTCAGACAGGCAGTTTGGTCCTGGTGCGTGAGCTGGAATTACAGGGGCGCCCCTGGACTCTGCGGGTGATGCCCGCTGATGATTTTGCCAGAACGGTTAACCAGGCTGATCTGCCCCGCTATGTGGCGGCAGGCGGTATTATCATCGATCTGTTGTTGTTTTACGTCATACTGTCGTTGCATTTCATCAAGCAAAAAGCAGAACATCTGGTGGCGGAACGCACCCGGGAGCTCAGGCTGGCTCAGCGCCAGGTTGAACAGGAACGCAGTTTTGCCAACGCTGTGATTGACAGTTTGCCTCTGGTGGTTCTGGTTAAGAAGCGCGGCTCAGATGAGGTATCCAGGGTTAACCCCTATACCCGGGCACTGTTTGGTGAATACCGGCATGGTGGGGGTGGGCTGTTGCGACGCTTTGTGCAGCGAATCGAGAATCAGAGTCGCCTGGCCGGAGTGGACAGCCGTTGTGCCTTCATGGGGCAGTTGGAAGCCGAGACGGAATCCGGTAGACGCTGGTTTGTCGTCAACCGCAATAACCTGGAGCTGGCGGCAGCCGAATCGGAACCAGAGTACAGCCTGTGCAGCGCCATCGACATCACCGAACGGGTCGAATCCGAGAATCGTTTTACAACGTTGTTTGACGCCGCGCCCTGCGGACTGATGCTGGTGGCCAGCGATCAGTCCATTCAACTGGCCAATAAAGCGCTCTGCGATGCCTTTGGCTATGAGCCCGAGGAGCTGGTGGGGCAATCGGTTTCGGTGTTGATTCCCAAGGACATCCGCTCCCATCATGACAAGCTGATGATGGATTTCACTCATGAGCCGGGCCAGCGCAAGATGAGCACACGCAAGGATTTACGCGGGTTAAACAAGAGCGGGCGAGAACTGATTTTAGACATTGCTTTGCAGCCGCTTCCCTATGAAGACCGCAACTCCGTGCTGGTTTCAGTATTTGATATAACCGAGCAGCACAACCTGGTGTGCGAGCTGGAACGGGCCAACCGTTATAAGTCGGAGTTTTTAGCCAGCATGTCCCACGAGTTGAGGACACCATTGAACTCAATCATCGGCTTTACCGAGCGGGTAGTGAAAGGGGCCGGTGAGACGCTGCGGGAACGGGAGTTGGATGCCCTGAATACGGTCAAGCGAAATGCCAATCAGTTGCTGGCGCTGATCAATGACATCCTGGATTTGTCCAAGGTGGAAGCCGGGCGCATGGAACTGGATTGGGCTCGGCACGACATCTGCAAACTGGTGGATGTGCAGTGCCAGGCGCTGGCCCCGTCTGCCAAGGCCAAGGGATTGGATTTCACCGTCACCACCCCCGCTGATCCTATCATTATATGGACGGACAAGCCGAAGTTGATCCAGATCCTGAATAATCTGGTGTCGAACGGCGTTAAATACACGCGCAAGGGTTCGGTTGATGTGTGCCTCAAGTGGAGCGCAGAAAAAAGCGTTGTGGTGCTGGAGGTGACGGACACAGGTATCGGCATACCCGAAGTGGAGCTGCGCTCCCTGTTCAAGGAGTTTGTGCGCATGAAGGAAGCCCGTGAGCACAGTATTCAGGGCACGGGGTTGGGGTTGGTGATCAGCGCCCGCCTGGTACAGCTGCTGGGCGGCACGATTAAGGCCGAAAGCGTGCACGGCGAGGGAAGCCGGTTCACGGTGAGCCTGCCAGTGCAGGCCCCCGAAGCTGCCTTGACCGATGGCGATGGGGCAGCTGGCCCTGGCTGATACGCCGCGCTATCCGGTTAATGGACAGCGCCGGCGATCTCTCGTATCGTATCGGCATCAATTGGCAGGGACATCTCGGGGAAGATATGACACAGAACAACACCCACTCCAAAGTGATCGGATACATTCTCTGGATATTTGGATTTCTTGGCTCTCATCGCTTTTATTACGGCAAACCCATTACCGGTACAATCTGGTTTTTTACCCTGGGCCTGTTTTTTATCGGCTGGATTATTGATTTGTTTCTGATCCCGTCCATGGATCGTGATGCCGATCAGAAGTATACCGCCGGCAGTGTGGATTACACAGTGTGCTGGATACTGCTGACGTTTTTAGGGGTGTTTGGCATCCATCGCTTCTACATGGGCAAGTGGCTTACCGGCTTGATTTACCTGTTGACCGGTGGCCTGTTCCTGCTCGGCTATCTGTATGATTACTGGACCTTGAACGGTCAGATTGACGAAGTAAACCGGCAGGCCTGACGCGCGGCGGTGCTGTTCAGGCCACCGCCTGGTCTTTTTCGAAGGGGTACACCACTGCTGTCAGCTGTTCTGAAATGTCCCATAGCTTGCGCGCGATTTCCGGATTGCGGGAACGTCGGGTAGAGCTGGCAGGAGCTGGGTAGCCATAGGCTTCATAGAATCCGTTCGGCCCCAGATAGTCACCGCCCCGGATGTCGGTGGCGGTGGCGGCGTACAGGGTGGGGAGGGCGCCTTTCAGGGGGCTTTGACCGATCAGCGGTGAGAGGATGCTGGCCAGGCTGGCCACCAGAAAAGCGCTGCTGGATTCATGCCGGGGCATGGCCAGGTTGGTATTGGATACCCCAGGGTGCACTGCCACCGACAGTGTTTGAGAGCCGGCAGCATTGAGGCGGCGTTCCAGTTCCCTGGCGAAGACCAGATTGGCGAGTTTGCTTTGGCCGTAGGCTTTTTGTCTGCCGTAGGGCCTGTGTTCGAAGAACAGGTCATCGAAATTGAGATCGCCGGCCCGGTGGGCAATGCTGCTGACGGTAATAATCCGGGACCCGGGCTGCTTGAGCAAGGCAGGCAGCAGCAATCCGGTCAGCGCGAAGTGGCCAAGGTGGTTGATGCCCATGTGGGCCTCAAAGCCATCCTCGGTTTTGGTTTGGGGCAGCCACATGACCCCGGCGTTGTTGATGAGCAAGTCCAGGCGGTCGTATTGTTCCAGAAACATCTCCGCCATGGCATGAACCGAGGCCAGGCTCCCCAGATCCAACTGCAGGAAATGCAGGGACGCCTTGGGGTGCTGCTGCCGGATCAGGGCCATGGCCTGCAGCGCTTTTGCTTCATCGCGGCATGCCAGGATCACCTGTGCCCCTTTGCCCGCCAGTTCCATGGCCGTGTGTAAACCGATACCGCTGTTGGCGCCGGTTATCAGGGCGCGTTTACCGGTCTGGCTGGGAATGTCATGCTGCGTCCACTTTTTGTTATGGGCCATGTCGGGGGCTCTCTATGGGCTGTAATTGGCATGCTACCAAGAGTTGTGACTATGGTTCAATGTATCACCTGTTATCGCTTATATGCATTCGTCTATAATTTCAGAGAATAAAGCAGTTCAAAATCGGGGTATTATGAGTAATCAGCGACGCTATCTGCGCACGGCCTTGCGCTGTAAATTCAAAATATGGCACGACCAGATGGATGCCATGATGGTGCACACCCGGGATATCTCCGACGGTGGCGTGTTTCTTGTCATGGATACTGACAATCATGACCTGCCTGAAATAGGCACCATTCTACAGGGCCAGGTGCAGGGCATGATGGAGGACGCACCCATTGTGACCCTGGAGGTGGTTCGAATGGCCCCGGAGGGCATAGGTTTACGTTTTCTCCCAGAATCTCAGCAGGCGGAAACAAAATAGGGCTTGTCATCTTTCTTTTCACACGCTAGGTTATCGTCTCCGCCGGACCAGGTGGGTTTTAGACTGCCGGCTTATAGGCCAATAAATTTTATAAAACACATAAAAATCAATCGGTTTGGAGTTCGTGAAATGCTAGTGGGTATACCGAGAGAGATATATCCTGGGGAGAATCGTGTCGCCGTCATTCCCTCAGGTATACAAATTTTAACAGGTGCAGGCTTTGATGTTGTGGTGCAAAGCGGCGCAGGGGAGGCCTCCCATTACGACGACGACGAGTTCCGAAACGCAGGTGCCAGTATCGCCCCCGATGCGCAATCTCTCTACAGTCAAGCCGATCTGGTATTGAAAGTTCGCCACCTGGTTGAAGACGAAGTCAATCTGGTCAAAGAAGGCGCTACCCTGATCTGTATGCTGGATGCCTGGTTCAATCAGGATCTGGTGAAGCAACTGGCCGCCAGAAAAATCCGCAGTTTTGCCTTGGAATTTATTCCCCGGATTACCCGAGCCCAGAGCATGGATGTGCTTAGCTCCATGGCGGCCATATCCGGCTATCGCGCCGTGCTGGCTGGGGCCATGGTTCTGCCCCAGTACTTCCCCATGCTGATGACGGCGGCCGGCACCATTCACCCGGCTAAAGTGTTCATCATCGGTGCCGGTGTGGCGGGCCTGATGGCCATCTCCACTGCCCGCCGTCTGGGAGCGGTGGTGGAAGCCTATGACACCCGGGTGGAAGTGAAGGAGCAGGTGGAAAGCCTGGGAGCCAAATTCGTTGAATTTGATCTGCCCCAGGAAGAAGGCACCTCCGCTGGCGGTTATGCCAAGCAGCAGTCGGAAGAATTCTACAAGGCGCAGCGGGAGCAGATGTCCGCTAAAGTTGCCCAGTCTGATCTGGTGATCACCACCGCCGCCATTCCCGGCAAGCCCTCACCGCGCCTGGTAACCGCTGACATGCTGAAGTGCATGAAGAAAGGTTCGGTGATTGTGGATCTGGCGGCGGAGCGGGGCGGCAATGTGGAAGGCACCGAGAAGAACAAGAAGGTGTACGTTGACGGGGTCACCATTATTGGTTACATCGATCACCCTTCCCGGGTACCGGTTCATGCTTCCCAGTTGTTCACTAAAAACATCATCACCTTCCTGCAAAACATGACAAAAGATGGTGAGATTGAACTGAATATGGAAGACGAAATTGTCGCTGCCACCCTCGTAACCGATGGCGGTGAAATCAAACATGCAGGCTTGTTGGAAGCCATAGAGAAGGGGGCCAGCTAATGGAAATGCTCATGTTGACCTTCACGATTTTCGTGTTGGCGATTTTTGTTGGGGTGGAGGTAATCAACAAGGTTCCTCCCACTTTGCACACTCCCCTGATGAGTGGCACCAATGCTATTTCCGGAATTGTGGTGGTGGGTGCCATTATCAGCTCCGGTGGTGGTGAACAAACCGATGGCCTGTCCACGTTTCTTGGCGTACTGGCGATCATCCTGGCCTGCATCAATATTTTTGGCGGGTTTACAGTAACCGATCGCATGTTGCACATGTTCAAGAAGAAGTAACGATAAGAAGGAAGGCTCATGCACGTTTTTATTAATTTAGCTTATCTAGTCGCGGCCGTACTTTTTATATTCGGCATCAAGGGGATGACCACACCGAAAACAGCGGTGCGTGGTAATCAGTTATCCGCAGTGGGCATGTTGATTGCCGTGGTCGCTGCATTGCTGGAACAGAACGTTGTCAGCTACCTGTATATCATTATGGGGGTGTTGATCGGTGCCGGTATCGGTACCTTCCTGGCCAAAAAGGTCCAGATGACATCCATGCCTGAAATGGTGGCAGCCCTGAACGGTTTCGGTGGCGGTGCGTCATTGTTGGTGGCGTCCGCCAATTACCTGGAAATGCAGAAGGCGGCTGAAATGCCCCTGGGTATGATTGCGGGTATGCCGGAAGCGGACCTGAAATGGGCCATCGCCCTGATTCTCAGTATTCTCATCGGCGCGGTAACCCTCACCGGTAGCTTTGTGGCGGTGGGTAAACTGATGGGTAAATTGGGTGACCCTTCATCCATCGGCATGTTCAAGTTGATCGTAAAAATCTGCTTTGTGTTGCTGGTGTCGGGTTCCATTTACTTTGTGATTGACGGGCCCCTGGAAAACGCGGATCTGTTGATTGTGATGGTGGTGTTGTGCCTGTTGCTGGGGGTAGCCCTGGTGATACCCATTGGCGGGGCGGATATGCCGGTGGTGATAGCGCTGTTGAATTCCTATTCAGGCCTGGCAGGCTCTGCCACCGGTTTTGTGTTGGGTAATAATGGTTTGATCATTACCGGTTCACTGGTAGGGGCGTCCGGTTTGATCCTGACCACCATTATGTGTAAAGCCATGAACCGCTCACTGACCAATGTTCTGTTCGGCGGCTCTATGGCGGCTCAGGCCGGTGTCAGCAAAGATGAGAACGATGCGTTCTATGAAGGCAAAGTCAAAGTCACCAGCGCGGATGAGGTGGCCATGTTGCTGGATTCTGCCAAGAAAGTGGTGTTTGTACCGGGTTATGGCCTGGCGGTTGCGCAAGCGCAGCACGCTACCCGTGAACTGGCGAGTATGCTGCAGGCCCATGACATCGATGTTAAATACGCCATACACCCGGTTGCCGGCCGTATGCCCGGCCACATGAACGTGTTGCTGGCGGAAGCGGAAGTGCCGTACGAGCAGCTGGTTGAAATGGATAACATCAATCCGGAATTTGCGCAGACGGATGTGGCTATTGTCTTGGGTGCCAACGACGTCACCAACCCGGCGGCTTCGAAAGATCCCAATTCACCAATTTACGGTATGCCGATTCTGGAAGTGCAGAATGCGAAAACCGTCATTGTGGTCAAGCGTGGTCTGTCACCGGGCTTTGCCGGTATTCCCAACGAGTTGTTTATCAATGACAACAGTTTGATGGTGCACGGCGACGCCAAGCTGGTATTGCAGGAAATCATCAGCGCGATGAAAGACCTGTAACGGTTTTCATCAGCTGTCCAACTAAATGGAAGTACCAAAGCCCTTTTTGTTACAAGAAGGGCTTTTTTTCTGGCACAGAGAACAGGTGGGTATATGCTGACGCACGAAGAGATGATCGGTCTGCAGGCTGAAAAGCATGATCTAATCGATCCGATAGATTTTGAATCCAGAGAAAAATATGTTTTGCACCTGATCCATTCATTTGCCTATACCCAGGCAGCGGTACTGGCGCAGGACAAAGAAGTACTGGATCTTGGCTGTAATACCGGGTATGGCACTGAAATCCTTTCACGCTCTGCGCGCAAGGTGGTGGGTGTGGATGTTTCCGATGGAGCAGTTGCCCAGGCGAAGAGCAAGTATGGCAATCAGGGAATCGAGTTTCACTGCATTGATGGAAAAAGCCTGCCATTCGAAGATGGCAGGTTCGATTTGATTGTCAGTTGCCAGGTTATCGAGCATATTGTCGATCATGATGTGTTTCTGAATGAGCTGAAACGGGTTTTGTCGCCCACCGGCGCGGTGCTGTTTACCACGCCAAACTCGGTGCTGAGGCTGGATCCTGGGATGAAACCCTGGAACAAGTTCCATGTGCGTGAGTTTGATAGTGATCAGCTCAAGGCTCTGTTGGAGGCGCATTTCGACCATGTCGGGGTGCTGGGGCTTTTTGCCACGGAATCCACCTATGAGGTGGAGAAGAAAAGGGTTACCACGGCACGGGAAAGGGCCAGAAAAAGACAGCTTGGTGGCGGGAGCAAGCCGCGCCCATGGTGGAAGAAAATCCTGCCTCGAAACCTTTTTTCCAGAAAGAAAAAGAAGTCGGCTGCAATCGTTAAAGCGTCACAATCAGAAGCGCAGAGCGTTTTTATCGAGCAGCATGGGCTGGAGGATTTCCATTACAGCGCTGAGAACATGGCATGCGCGCTGGATCTGCTGGCCATATGCAGCAACAGTGATGGGGTGATTTCCGAATTCGAGCATGCATTGAAAAGTGTTCCCAGCGTCGAGTCATGAGAGTCAATAGCGTCCACAGGGCCTGTGCTGCCCGCGCCAGGCCGCGCTCCCCTTACCCAAAGACCACCATGTTTTGTCGGCTCAGGGCCACCGGTAACCCGTCCGGGCCCCACAGGGTGACGGATTGGTGGGTATAACCCTCGCCGGCGGCCACCAGCTCGGCGTCCACTCGCCAATCGTCTAATGGTTGGCCCTGGTACCGGTCGCTTAGGAACTCCAGCATCCAGGTCATGGAGCTGCCCGGTACGGGCTTGCGCAGGTGGCTGAGGGCAACCGGAGGGATGAAATCCGCCAGCGCCACCACATGGTACTCGGTACAGTGGGTTTCACCAGGCATACCCAGCTGCACCACATGGTTGGTGAGGGTGTCGCCGCCAAAGGGCAGTTTGCCCTGCAACCAGCAGGCATCAAAGTGCTTGGTAAAACCGGGCACCCCGGGAACCTGCCTGAAATGGCGGGGTGTGGGATTGGCCACCGGTTGCTGTTGCAGAGTGATGTTCAGCTCGGACTCCCGAGCCTTTCCAAACACGCCAACCACCAGGGCGACGGTGTTGTCTTCTTCGTCCAGCAGCCTGGATTCCACATGGGTGACATTCTTTCCGGCCCGGATTACCGCTGCCTTTGCGAACACCTGCTGACTGCGGGCAGGCTGAACAAAAGTGGTTTGCAATGCCCGCAGAGCCGTGTCGGGAATCAGACTGCGCATGGCATGGAGGGCGACGATGGTCTGCAATCCGCCGAACAGGGCGCGGCCCTGGAGCCAGTCCCCCGGGTCTTTAAGTGTGCTCATACCCGGCTGGGATTCAATGCTGTTGATAAGGTTGGTGAATTGCATGGGGGGCTCCGTCTACATCTGATCGTCCTCTATGTTAAGTGGGAAACCCCGTCGGTCAACGCTTTTCGCACTAAAAATGCGAAAAAGGACGCAATTAGTCCGTTTCCGCCTGCTTTAGCCTGGCCAGTTTGCGATAAAGAGTGCGCTCACTGACACCGAGTTGCTGTGCCAGCTGAGCCGGGCTACCGGGAAACACCTCCTGTGCGTGGTGCAGGTACTGCAGCTCTATTTCCTCCAGAGTGTGGATTTTTTCGGCAAAATGGCTCTTGTCATGGGCGGAAATCAGGTCGGTGATGTCGGCGGGCAGGTGCTTGGTTTGAATCACGTGATCGTCCGCCAGCAGGGAGGCGCGAATCAGAATATTGCGCAGCTCACGGATGTTGCCGGGAAAGCGATAACGGGCCAGTTGCCGCAGGGCGGCGTTGCTTACATAGGTGTGCTCAGGCACAGGTGGTTTGGCCAGCAGCGCTTCACACAGGGCGGGCAGGTCATCCTTGCGTTCCCGCAGCGGGGGCAGGTGAATGGGGAACGTGGCCAATCGATAGTACAGGTCTTCACGGAAGGTGCCTGCTTCCACCATTTCCTTGAGGTTCTTGTGGCTGGCGCAGATCAGGCGAAAGTCCGTGCGCTCCATTTCGGTGGCCCCAATTGGGCGGAAGGAACCGGTTTCCAGCAGGCGTAATAGTTTTACCTGCAGATTGATGGGGATGTCGCCCACTTCATCCAGAAACAGAGTGCCACCGCTGGCGCTGGCGGCCAGCCCTTCACGGTCGCTGCGGGCGCCGGTGAAAGCCCCCTTGCGGTAACCAAACAGCTCGCTTTCAAACAGGTTTTCGTTGATGCCGCTGCACTCCAGTACCACAAACTTGCCCAGCGCGCGGCTGCTGGCGTCGTGAATGGCTTTTGCAATCAGCTCTTTGCCGGTACCGGATTCCCCTTCCAGCAGTACGCTGACGTTGGTGGGGGCCACTCGATAAACACTTTCCATCATGCTCTGGAATGCGTTGGATTCGCCCACCAGTGCTTTGTTGCTGGCCAGTGGGCTGGCGGATTCCGATTCGCTGATGATCTCAATGTAGCCTAAGTGGTGGCCTTGGCTGTCGGGAACCGGCAACACCTGGACGTTGCAGTATTGCCGGTGATCCTGTTGCTGGTGAATGTGCAGGCAGCGGGCCGGCTTGCTGCTGCTTTGGGCCTGTTGCAGAGGGCAGGATTCGCCGTGTGTGTGACAGGGGCTGTCATAGTTATGGGAAATGTTATAGCAGCGGCTGTCCGCCGGTGGTGTGCCGTAGCGTTGTTCATAGGCCCTGTTACTGGCCAGGATCCGATAGCCCTTGTCGATGAATATGGCGGGTTTGTCGAACAGGGTCACCAGAGCGCTGGGTTGGATGTGGAGCATGTTGCCTGCCTTAAATGACAGTGATGGTCTGTCAAATATGGCAGAAGCCTTATGTCAGCGCAATTCAAATTTTATATCGATTGCCATAAAAACCAATTAAAACAGATGGATAGAATTAGTTTTCTGAGTTCTGTTTGTTGGCATGTCCGATGCAATGATCTCGTCAGGACTGTTGTTTCTGTCAGAGAGGGGGGAGGTATTGTGAAACGAACGGCATCGTCTCTGTGTGCGCACATCACCTGGATTTTGTTGGTGAAGCTGGTGGTTATGATCGGTTTGAAAATGACCTTCTTCACTTCCCTTGAGCAGCAACACCAGCCCGTTGATCTGTACTTCGAATCGCCCGCGGAAGACTCTCCGCTAAGGAGCAACCATGATTGATGCGTCTGCTGTTGAAGTGGCACGGTTGCAGTTTGCCCTCACTGCGCTGTTCCACTTTATTTTCGTACCGTTGACTCTCGGCCTGTCGTTCATTCTGGCCATTATGGAATCGGTTTATGTGCTCACCCAGAAACAGGTCTACCGGGATATGACCCGATTCTGGGGCAAACTGTTCGGGATCAATTTTGCGTTGGGTGTAACCACGGGCCTGACCATGGAATTCCAGTTCGGTACCAACTGGGCTTATTACTCCCACTATGTGGGCGACATCTTTGGTGTGCCCCTGGCCATTGAAGGGCTGATGGCATTCTTTCTGGAAAGCACGTTAATCGGCTTGTTTTTTTTCGGCTGGGAGCGGCTCAGTCAGCGTCAGCACCTGGCGGTGACCTGGTTGGTGGCGCTTGGCTCCAATTTGTCGGCACTGTGGATATTGATCGCCAATGGCTGGATGCAGAACCCGGTGGGTGCTGAGTTTAATTATGAAACCATGCGCATGGAATTGACGTCGTTGGGAGCCGTGTTTTTTAACCCGGTGGCACAAGTGAAGTTTGTGCACACGGTGGCGTCCGGTTATGTGACCGGGGCGATGTTTGTGTTGGGAATCTCCAGCTGGTATCTGCTGAAAGGGCGTGACATTCCCTTTGCCCGCAGATCCTTTGCCATTGCCGCCAGCTTTGGTACGGCTTCCATCCTGTCGGTCATTGTGTTGGGGGATGAGTCCGGTTATGAACTGGGGGACGTGCAGCAGGTTAAATTGGCTGCCATTGAAGCTGAATGGAAAACCCATGAACCGCCCGCTGCCTTCACGCTGATCGGTTGGCCCGACGATGAAGCCCAGTACACACATTATGCCGTGCGTATTCCCTATGCGTTGGGGCTGGTGGCAACCCGCAGTGTGGATAAGCCGGTGCTGGGGATTGACGACTTGAAAGCGCGCAATGAGCAGCGTATCCGTAACGGTATGGTGGCCTATGGCCTGTTGCAGGAACTGCGTGCAGAGAGGGAAGCCGGCGGCGTGAGTGATGCAACCCGCAGTGCGTTTGAGGCAGTAAAAGCCGATCTGGGATATGGACTGTTGTTGAAGCAGGATGTTCCCGATGTGGTCAGCGCTGATGCCGCGGCTATTCAGGCGGCGGTAGATCGCAGTATTCCCAAAGTCTGGCCGCTGTTTTTTGGCTTCCGCATTATGGTGGCGGCGGGGTTCTTTATGCTGGTGGTGTTTCTGCTGGCCTTTTATGAATCCACCCGTCATCACATCGGCGAAAAAAAATGGGTGTTACGGATGGCGTTCTACTCCATTCCGTTGCCCTGGATCGCGGCTGAATGCGGCTGGATTGTAGCGGAGTACGGTCGTCAGCCCTGGTCGATCGGCGAGATACTGCCGACGCATCTTTCTGCTTCTAACCTTGCCGCAGCGGATGTCTGGAGCAGCCTGATTGCCATCGTGGTGTTCTACATCGGGCTGTTCATTGTTGAGATGTTCCTGATGCTGCACTTTGTACGCAAAGGGCCCAGCAGCCTCGGGACCGGCCGTTATCACTTTGAAGGAGAAGCCCAATGATTGCTGATTACGAAACCCTGAAGTTGATCTGGTGGGGTCTGGTGGGGGTGCTGTTGATTGGCTTTGCGCTCACCGATGGCTTCGATATGGGCGTGGGTGTGCTGTTGCCTTTTTTGGGCAGGAATGATGAGCAGCGCCGGGTTATTATCAACACGGTTGGCCCCCATTGGGAAGGCAATCAGGTTTGGTTCGTCACCGCCGGGGGCGCGTTGTTTGCGGCCTGGCCGCTGGTCTATGCCAGTGCATTCTCTGGTATGTACGCTGCCCTGATCATCACCTTGATGGCCCTGTTTTTACGCCCGGTTGGGTTTGATTACCGCTCGAAACAGGATTCAGCGCGCTGGCGCAAAAACTGGGATTGGGCGTTGTTCGTTGGCTCCATTGTGCCGCCGCTCATTTTTGGTGTGGCCTTCGGCAACCTGTTTCTGGGCTTGCCTTTCACCTTTGATGAGCTGATGCGGCCCCGCTATGAGGGCAATCTTTGGGGCTTACTGACGCTGTTTCCACTGCTGGCGGGTTTACTGAGTTTGAGTATGCTGGTGATGCATGGCGGTGTTTGGTTGGGATTGAAAACCGACGGGGTGGTGCGTGATCGGGCCAATGGCGCCACCGTGAAAGCCGCGGTCGTTACCGCCCTGCTGTTCGGTGTGTGCGGGGTGTGGGTGGCTTCCGGTATGGAGGGGCTGCTGATTGTGGCGCTGCCGGACACCAACGCCGCCATTGATCCGCTGGGTAAAACCGTACAGGTTCAGGCGGGCGCCTGGTTGGCAAACTATCAGCATTGGCCTGTGTTGACGCTGTTTCCGCTGTTGGGATTGGTGATGCCCTTTGTTACCGCATTTTTGTCTTTGCAACGGCAGGAAGGCTGGGCTTTTTTAACCAGCAGCATGGCGGTGGCCAGTATTATCGCCACCGCCGGTGTATCGCTGTTTCCCTTTGTTATGCCCTCCAGTCTTGCGCCCAATCACAGTCTCACCCTGTGGGACGCCACCTCCAGCGCATTGACGTTGAATGTGATGCTGATGGTGGCCTGCGTGTTTGTGCCGCTGGTGCTGGGGTATACCCTGTGGAGCTATTACAAAATGTGGGGGCGCCTGGATGAAGAGCAGATTCGTACTCACGGACATTCATTATATTAGGGAGCGAAGCCATGTGGTATTTCACCTGGATACTGGGTGTGTTACTGGCCTGTGCATTCGGCATCATCAATGTGCTGTGGCTGGAAGTGAATGAAGACCTGGATCGGCCCGATCCGGATTAATCCGGATCAGGGTAACCTGCCGGGGCAAGCCAAATAGACAGGTTCTGTTCAGCCCGCGCTGTGGCAGCGCATCAGGTCACGCAGTGCGCTGCCCATGTCGTTCACCGCATCGCGCGCGGATTGTGAGCACAGAATATTGGCAAAGCCGTGCACCAGGCCGGGGTACTCAATCCATTGTACGGCGACACCGGCCTGTTGCATTTTTCGGGCGTAGTCGCGACCTTCGTCCCGTAACGGATCAAAGCCTGCCGTTACGACGATGGCCGGGGGTAGCTGGTGCAGATCCTCGGCATAGAGGGGTGAGATGTCCGGATGGCATTGATCCTGATCAGCGGGGATATAGCAGTCTTTGTAAATACGAATGCCTTCGTCTGTCAGTAGAAACCCATCCGCAAACAGGGTGCGGGAGCCCACTTCCCTGGGGCTGTCCGCTGACGGGTAGATCAGCAGTTGGGCCGCCGGTTGGCGGATAGCGCGGTCTGCCAGTTTGCGCGCCAATACGGTCGCCAGTTTGCCGCCGGCGCTGTCCCCTGCCACCGCAATCACCGGGTCGTTCAGGCCCAGCTCCGGCAGTCGGTGCATGGCATCCTCATAGGCGCGCAGCACATCATTTACGGCGGTGGGCCAGGGATTCTCCGGTGCCTTTTGGTATTCCACCGATAAAACCCGGGCCCCGGTGATCTGGGCCAGGTGACGGCACAGGTTATCATGGGTGTCCAGATTGCCGTGTACCCAGCCGCCGCCGTGCAGAAAAAACAGCAATGCGTCTGTGGCTTGGTTGGGGGCCTGTTGATGGGGTGTGTAAAGCCGGGCCGGGAGCCTGGGGTTGTCCTGCCCGAGCAGCAGGTTGCGGGTGGACATGGGCACAAGCTTGCCCTGAACGATGCGTGTGCTGGCGTTAAATGCCTGGCGGCTGGCCTGCAATTGCTGCGGGTTCTGGCGCGATGGCCGTATCGGCTTTTCCAGGTTGGAAAGTTTCACCAGCAATTGCATGTCCAGGTCCAGTTCCAGCCCATCCACACGGATTGGTTTGCCGGCAATCCGGCGCTTGGCGAAGCGTGGCAGGTTAAGCAAAGTGTTGAGGGAAGTGGTTTTGGCTTTTTCCAGCAGGGTCATGGCGGTCATCTTCTCTTGCGCAGTGTCGATCTTGGCAGCTTGAATGATGTTGCCATAGTATCCTGTTCGCTGCAGGTTGCACAGGTTGGTGCGGAGGCAGCTAGAGCCAGTTTTCCATTACCACACTGACGCTGGTGTGCTGATTGCCCAGGCTGATCTCGCCATCAAGAATATTACAGTGCAGCTGCATGGTGCGGCCACAGAGTGTGACCAGCTCGGCACAGGTGCCCGGGGTGAGGTAGTCCACCTGCACGTTGCCGAAGGTGCGGCACTTTCTCTGGGTGTGCTCCCACCAGATGGGAGCGGTGCGTTCACCGTAGCAATAGATATGAACCCGGTCGGCGCGGTGGCTGGCTTTTTTAATGCGCTTTTCATCCGGCAGCCCCACATCAATCCAAAGCGTGATGTGATCCGTTAAATCCTTTTGCCACAGGGCGGCGTCTTCTTCCGTACTGAGGCCGCGGCCGAACGACAGTTGCTCACTGGCGTTGAGGGCGAATGCCAGCAGGCGGATCATCATCCTTTCCTCGGTTTCCGACGGATGCAGTGCCAGGGTCAGGTTATGTCCGTGGTAATAGTTCAGGTCCATATTGGAGATCTGCAACTCCGCTTTATAGACCGTGGATTTCAGTGCCATCGTCGTGTGCTATTTACCCTGTATGTCCGCTGCTACTTCCAGCTCGTGAATGCCGTTTTCAATAAAGTCCAGCAGCCTCTGCATGGAGGGCAGTGTGCGGCGGCAGGCAGTCAGCCCGAACTCGAGCTGGTTTTCATAGCTCAGCAGGGTAATGTTCAGGGCGATGCGGTCCAGCGGAATGGAAACCGGGTACATGCCCTCCAGCTTCGCGCCGTTCCAATACATGGTTTTTTTAGGGCCCGGCACATTGGAAATGATCACGTTAAACGGCTGCCAGTTGGAAATCATGCCGGTCAGCATATTGAAGCCGGCAGGTGCCATGGTCAGTGCCGTGTAGTTGAGCGTTTCCTCCGGGGTCATGTTTTTATAGCGATCCTTGGATTCCTTGACCGAGGCCTGAATGGTTTCCATGCGCAGCGCGGGATCGGCAATATGGGTGCCCAGGTTCACCAGAATCATGGCAATCTGGTTGCCGCTGTCGCTGTCATCACGGCGAATGGAGACCGGCACCATGGCCACCAGGGGTTTGTCCGGCAGGGCATGCTGGCTGATCAGGTAATCCCGCAGGGCACTGCCGCAAATGGCCAGCACCACATCGTTCATGGTGCCGCGAAATGCTTTGGCGATGCGCCGGATGCGTTCCATGGAATAGGATTGCGCGGCAAAGCGGCGGGAGCCGGTGATGGGTTCGTTGAGCAGGCAGTTGGGAGCCTGGAATATGGACACGTGGGATGAATCCTTGCGCGCCCTGCGGAACAGCTTACCCACTTCCGTTGCCACTTTCGGCAACGTGGCAATTTGCTTGCTGGCACCGCCAAACAGCTCACCGAAGCCGCTGACGATTTCCTGCGGGTTGATCGATTTGCTGGGGCGTTTACGCGGGGGCATGGCCCAGATCGGGGGGCGATTCATTTCCGCCGGATCGTAGGACAGAAACTGAATACAGGTTTTCATGGCGGCGATGCCATCCATCATGCTGTGGTGGACTTTCGAGTACACCGCAAAACGCCGGCCTCTGACGCCCTCGATAAGGTGAAATTCCCACAACGGCCGTTCCCGGTCCATCAGGTTGCTGTGTTCCGCGGAAACCCGTGCCAGCAGTTCCCGGATGCGACCGGGCTTGGGCAGTGCTTCATGCCGGAAATGATGTTCCAGATCGAAGTGATCATCCTCTTCCCAGTAGTACTGTCCCAGCTTGCGGGTGAGGCATTGACCGTAGCGACCTTCGGGATGCTGGTACGCGCGCAGTGATTCCGCCAATTCAGTGACGTACTTGGGCCCGGCGCCATCGGGAAACGAAAACAGCATCAGGCCGCCTACGTGCATGGGTTGTTGGCGCTTCTCAAGCCACAGGAAAAGCTGGTCTGCGGGGCTCAATGGAGTCATTCCGATGTGTTCCTTGTAGTTCGCTGTCGTCGGATTGGGTTCACAGGGGCCGGCACAAGCCAGGGTGCCGATAAAAGAATCAAATAATTACAAACTCAGAGCCGTATTGACACTGATTCTTATCATTTTTTCATTCAGTGATACGCAAATTTTATTCCCACCCGCCAAAATTGGACAGGAATTGTTGCCAATTATTGATCTGTCGACACATTTTGTAGCGAAAATAGGCCCCTGATGGCAATGCTTTGCTGCGCAGTTGGCCGAAACCCGGTTACACTTGAAAAGTTTACATAGGTTACAGTCAGTCCCACATGGCCATGCAGCAGTTTGAATCGATTCGTCCTTATCAGGATCATGAAGTACCCGCGGTGATTGAGCGTTTGTTGCAGTCAGATGCGTTGATCCACGCCATTATTCACGTGCAGTTCCCTCTGGTGCCCCGGTATCTGGAGAAACCGCTGGCGCGTTACGTACGCCATCGAATTCATAAAAACCTCAAGGAAATAAGCACGGTCGCGGAATTTCAGGATCGCATGCGCGGTTTTGTGCAAAGCACCATTGAAAAGAGCATGACGGAATTTACCTTCTCTGGTGAACAGAACCTGCAGCAGGGTGTACCTTATGTTTTCATCAGTAACCACCGGGATATCACCCTGGATTCGGCACTGCTTAATTACACCCTGATTGATGCCGGTCTGGATACGGCAGAGATTGCCATTGGTGATAACCTGCTGAGCAATCCTCTGGTATCGGATCTGCTGCGCCTGAACAAGAGCTTTGTGGTGAACCGTTCGGCCAGTGGGGTCAAGGCTAAGTATCAGGCTTTGCTGCAACTCTCCCACTACATTAATCAGGCCAGCGCAGAAGGCCGCTCGGTGTGGATTGCCCAGCGCGAAGGGCGGGCCAAGGACGGCTTTGATATTACCGATCCGGCCATCATCAAAATGCTGTATGTCTGGCAGAAGAAGCAGGGCGTCTCCTTCTCCGATGCCATGAACAAGCTGAATCTGGTGCCGGTGGCCATCTCTTATGAATACGATCCCTGTGATGGCTTGAAAGCCACCGAGTTACAGGCCCGTGCCGCCGCGGATTATGTCAAGCAGGATGGCGAGGACGTGGAAAGCATTATGCGGGGCATCGCGCTGCCCAAAGGGCGGGTTCACATTGAAATCGGCAAACCCTTACAGGGTGATTTTGCCGATGCCCAGACCCTGGCCCATGCCCTGGACCAGCAGATTGTAGAGAATTACCGCCTGTTTCCTCCCAGCCTGCTGGCCATAGAGCATATGCTGAATCTGGGCAAAGCCATGCAATCCCTGAAGGACGATTCCATCACCAGATTTCAGACCATCGCCCAGCAGGCGCGGGAAACGCTGACGGCGATGGATGCTCAGGAATTATCCCGGCAGGCGGCGGAGTTTTCCGCGCGCCTGGCCCATTACCCGGCCCAGGTTCAGCGCTATATCCTTGAAATGTATGCCAACCCCTTGCTGAACAAGTACAATTACACCAGTCATTAGGCTTTCCAAAACTTGGTATGGATCGTGAATAACCTCATACTATCTTCTTGTAAATCAAGCGAAAGAATGAGGGGGCGATGTGTCAGACACGCATTGGGATGCGATCCAGGCCACAGCCGCAGCACTGATTCGTCACGAGCATCTGCCTGACGATTTTGTCTCAACCGTAAAAGACTATTTTTATCCCCTGGCGCAGCGGATTGCGGCTCTGCAGTGCGCCGCGCGAGCCCCAATAGTTGTGGGGATCAATGGTGCCCAGGGCACCGGAAAGTCAACTCTGGCGCTGTTCCTGGAGACGCTGTTAACCCAGCACCTGGACTGCCCCTGTGCGCGCTTTTCCCTGGATGATATTTACCTGACCCGCGCCGAGCGGGAGAAACTGGCCGCCGGTGTTCACCCCTTACTGAAAACCCGCGGTGTGCCCGGCACCCATGATGTGACATTGGGCCACCGGGTGCTGGACGAGCTGCTGGCCTCCGGGCCCGATGATGTGGTGCCGATTCCGGCCTTCGATAAATCCATGGATGACCGTGCCCCCATGCAGGCCTGGCCTTTGCATCGTGGATGCGTGCATGTGGTTCTGCTGGAAGGCTGGTGTGTGGCGGCGTTGCCGGAACCGGATGGGCAGCGCCTGATGGCGCCGGTCAATGAGCTGGAAGCCCGGGAGGATGCCGATGGACACTGGCGGCAGTATGTGAACCAGCACCTGGCCCAGGAATATCAACCGTTGTTTGGCCGGCTGGATTATCTGGTCATGCTGCGGGCGCCGTCCATGGAATGCATACTGCAGTGGCGCACCCTGCAGGAGCAGAAGCTGGCGCAGCGAATTGCGCAGCACCAAAATGGTGCGGGTGCCCCCGGTGTGATGACCACAGACCAGATCAAACGCTTTATCATGCATTACGAACGACTCACCCGGGCCATGCTGGAGGAAATGCCGGCACGAGCCAACGCGCTGTTCACTATCGACGAGCAGCACCGCATAACAGGAGCCCAGTATCGTGACTGACCGTCAATTGTTGGTGTTCACCGATCTGGATGGCACCTTGCTGGATCACCACACTTACCGTTTCCAGGCGGCCTCTCCGGCATTGGAGCGTCTGCGGGAGGCCGGTATTCCGGTGATTCTCAACTCCAGTAAAACCCGCCCTGAGATGGAGTCTTTGCAACAGCAGCTGGGTATCGAGGCACCCTTTATTGTGGAAAACGGTGCTGCGGCCATCATCCCTGCCGGAAATCTGGGTAAAGATACCGGCCTTGTGGTGTCATTTTCGGCCCCTCTGGAGGAGGTACACGATGTACTGCGTTCGTTACGGCAGGAGGGCTACCGGTTTCGCGGCTTTATGGACATGGATGCTGCTGAAGTGGCGGCGGTAACCGGCCTGCCACAGATGGCAGCGGCCCGGGCCAAGCAACGTATTGGCACTGAGCCCCTGCTCTGGGAAGGCAGTGCAGACGCGCTCGCGCAGTTTCAGGCACAGTTGCAGAAAGCCGGATTGCAATTAATCAAGGGCGGCCGTTTCTATCATGCCATGGGTCAATACGATAAGGCCGATGCCATGCAATATTTGGTCAAACGCTATCAATCCTGGTATCCCGAGCAGCAGATTGTCACCATCGCGCTGGGGGATAGCCCCAATGATGCGCGCATGCTGGAAAGCGCGGATTATGCTGTCATTATTAAGGGGGTTAATTCCGATAAACTTGAAATAACGGGCGCCGGTGTGGTGCTGCGCTCCCAGGGTGAAGGCCCTGTTGGCTGGAATGAATGTATCCAGTCGCTTTTGAAGCAGCTGCTGTAATTAACAGCGGTGATGAGATTAACAGGCGGGAAGAAAGGCGGGAACATGGGCGATTTTTATCAAAATGGAATCATCACTACGCTGCATAATTTGCGCAGCCGGTCGTTGGAAGACCTGGAACGTGAGTTATCAACGTTTAAAAAACACCGGCCCATGGGCTTGGTGTTGCCATCACTGTATTCGGAGTTGGAAGGCCCGGCATTACAGCACATTGTGGATGAACTGAAACAGGTTCCCTATCTTGAGGAAATCGTCATTGGTCTGGACCGGGCGGATCAAGGTCAGTTTGAGCACGCCTTGCGTTATTTTTCCGGCCTGCCCCAGCGCCATCACGTGCTGTGGAATGATGGCCCCCGGTTGAAAGCATTGGATGAAGAACTACAGGCCCACGACCTGGCTCCCAGTGAAATGGGTAAAGGCAGAAACGTCTGGTATTGCTTTGGCTACATTCTGGCGGCGGATCGTACCGAATCGGTGGCCCTGCACGATTGCGACATCCTCACCTATCAACGCGATCTGGTGGCCCGGCTGATTTATCCTGTTGCCAACCCCAATTTCAACTACATGTTCTGCAAAGGTTATTACGCCCGGGTGGCGGATTCCAAAATGAACGGCCGCGTGAGTCGCCTGCTGGTGACGCCGCTTATCCGGGCGATGAAAAAAGTATGCGGTCCTTCGGACTTTCTGGATTATCTGGACAGCTATCGATATCCCCTGGCGGGTGAGTTTTCATTTCGAACCGATGTGATCAGCGATTTGCGAATTCCCAGTGACTGGGGGTTGGAAGTAGGTGTGTTATCCGAGATGAAACGCAACTACGCCACCAACCGTTTATGCCAGGTGGATATTGCCGATGCCTATGATCACAAGCATCAGGCGTTGTCGGCGGATGATGCCAGCGCCGGGCTTTCAAAAATGAGCACCGATATCTGCAAAGCGCTGTTCCGTAAACTGGCCACCAACGGTGAGGTGTTTTCCAATGAAAAATTCCGCTCCATCAAAGCCACCTATTATCGGATCGCCCTGGATTTTATCGAAAGCTACCAGAATGATGCCATCATCAACGGTTTGCGCTTTGATCGGCATTCGGAAGAACAGGCGGTGGAGTTGTTTGCACAAAATCTGATGGGGGCGGGTGCCTATTTCCTGGATAATCCCATGGATACACCTTTTATTCCCAGTTGGAACCGGGTGATCAGTGCCATACCGGATATCATGGAACGCTTGAAGGAAGCGGTGGAACTGGATAATAAAGAATTCGGTGGCTGTTAACAATTACGTTGTGCTTAAACCATTATGAACATCTCAGGCAGGATCTGATTGTATGTTGGATGAATTGGAAAAAAGGCTGATTGGTTCGCTGGACTTTATTTATCCTGATATTGATACGGTTTTTCTCGCCCGGCAGTTGATCGAAACCATGGGGCTGGATGATCAATGTCAGCAGCCCCAGGATCATCAGAACAACTGGGATGAATCCGATGTTCTGTTGATCACCTACGCCGACTCAATTTTGAATCCTGCCCGTCAGGATGAAAAGCCGCTGCTAACCCTGTACAACTTTTTAAAGAGTAGGTTGCAGGACAGAATCTCCTGCGTGCATATTTTGCCTTTTTTCCCCTACAGCTCCGATGATGGGTTTGCTGTTATGGATTACCTGGCGGTGAATGAATCCCACGGCGAATGGGAGGATATTAAGCGGATCTCCTCTGAGTTCAAGTTTATGTCGGATCTGGTGATCAATCACATGTCCTCCCGCAGCCGCTGGTTCGACAATTTCAAAAAACGCATCGACCCGGGCAAGGATTACTTTTTTGAAGCCCGCCCGGATGCCGATGTCAGCGCCGTGGTGCGACCACGCACCTCGCCACTACTGAATCCGGTGCAAACCGAAGATGGCGAACGTTACGTGTGGTGTACTTTCAGTGAGGATCAGGTGGATCTGAATTTCAAGAACCCCAAGGTGCTGCTGGAGTTTGTCAATATCATTCGCCACTATCTGGAATACGGGGTACAGATTTTTCGCCTGGACGCGGTGGCGTTTTTATGGAAAGAGGTGGGAACCCCTTCCATTCACCTGCAACAAACCCATGAAGTGATTAAAGTATTGCGTCTGCTGATTGAACATTACAACCCCCAGGCGGTGATCATCACGGAAACCAATGTGCCCAACCGGGAAAACCTGACCTATTTCGGTAACGCCAACGAAGCCCATGTGATCTACAACTTTTCATTGCCACCGCTGCTGATTTACACCCTCATAGCCGGTAACTGTCGGCACTTGAAAACCTGGCTGATGAGTATGCCGCCGGCGCAGATGGGTACCACCTATCTGAATTTTATCGCCTCTCACGACGGCGTGGGATTGCGGCCTACCGATGGGCTGCTGCAGGAGGAAGAGAAAAACCAGATGGTGAGCACCATGCAGCAGTTTGGTGGACGTATCACCTGCCGCCGATCGCGGGAGGGATTTGACAAGCCTTATGAGATGAATATCAGCCTGTATGATGCACTCAAAGGCACCATTGAACATGGCCCCGACAAATGGCAATTGCAACGCTTTGTTTGTGCCCATGCCATTATGCTGGCGCTGGAAGGTATACCTGCATTTTATATTCACAGTTTGCTGGGGTCGGAAAACGATTACGCCAAGCTGGAGAATACCGGCCGCAACCGCTCCATCAACCGCAGCCAGTGGGAGGTGGGGCCGTTGGAAGAACAGCTGGAGAATAAATACAGCCATCACAGCAAGGTTTTCACCCAGCTTAGTGCGCTGATTGACATTCGCAAAAAACAGCCGGCGTTTCACCCCAATGCCACCCAGTTTACCCTGCACCTGGGATTGCAGATTTTTGGCTTCTGGCGCCAGAGCATGCGGCGGGATCAGTCTATCTTTTGTATTTACAACATCAGCAGTGAAACCCAGCAAGTGGCGTTGAGTGATATCAACCTGATTGGCACCGATAACTGGACCGACCTGATCTCCGGAATGAAAATCGAAGACCAGGCAGGCACCCTGACCCTGACCCCCTATCAGACCCTTTGGCTGTCGAACCGCTAGCCCGTCGCCAAAAAAAGAAACGTGCTAGAATGGCCGCCACGAGTAAGCGGGGTGGAATTTGAGCAAGACATTTTCCTATGATGTGGTGGTGATTGGTGGTGGTGCGGCCGGCCTTTTCTGTGCCGCCCTGGCTGCCCGCAGAGGCCGCCGGGTGGTGGTGCTGGAACGCACCACCAAGGTGGGTAAGAAGATCCTGATGTCCGGTGGTGGCCGCTGCAATTTCACTAATATGTACACCGAGCCTGCCCACTTTCTTTCCGCCAATCCCCATTTCTGTAAATCGGCATTAAGCCGGTATACCCCGTGGGATTTCATCGGTCTGGTGAGCGATTACGGCATTCCCTACCACGAAAAAAAGTTGGGGCAGTTGTTTTGCGATAGCAGCGCCAAAGATATTCTGGATATGCTGCTGGCGGAATGTGAGAAAGAAGGGGTGGATGTCCACACCGGCTGTGACATCCGGCAGTTGGAAGGTGAAGGGGGATTTCGCGTTGACACCCAACGTGGTGTTTATGCTTGTGCGGCGCTGGTGGTGGCCACCGGCGGTTTATCGATCCCCACCATGGGGGGCACCGCCTACGGTTACGAGGTGGCGCGCCAGTTTGGTCTTGAGGTTCTGCCCACCCGGGCAGGGCTGGTGCCTTTTGTCTTTACCGACACAATGAAAGACCTGTGCCATGCACTGAGCGGGGTTTCCCTGGACACGGTGAGCAGTAACGATCTGGCCTCGTTTCGGGAAAACATCCTTTTTACCCACCGGGGGCTCAGCGGGCCGGCCATTCTGCAGATCTCATCTTATTGGCAAGTGGGTGAAACCATTAGCGTTAATCTATTGCCCGCTGCAACCGAGGAAAACTGGTTGCTCAACCACAAGGCCTCTGACCCAAAGTGTCTGTTGCGCACCGTACTGGCCGCCCGGCTGCCGAAAAAGCTGGTGGCCGAGCTGGAGAAGCTCTGGTGGCCCAGTGAGAACCGCAAGCCGTTGGCGGAATTTTCCAACCAGCGGCTGCTGCAGCTACAGCAGCAGATTGTGAACTGGCAACTAAAGCCCGCCGCAACCGAGGGTTATCGCACCGCCGAGGTCACTCTGGGGGGCGTGTCCACCGATGAGCTGTCTTCCAAAACCATGGAAAGTAAAAAGCAAAGCGGTTTGTACTTCATTGGTGAGGTGGTGGATGTGACCGGGCACCTGGGTGGATTTAATTTCCAGTGGGCCTGGGCCTCGGCTTATGCGGCAGCGATGGATGTGTGAGTGCAGCGGAGATAAACTAAAGGCAGATTGTTTAAACCTACTGGTTGTCACTACCGGAGATGCGCAGAGGAATTACCATGCCAGAACACGAAAAGCTAAATTATGTGGAGCTGCCGGCGCGGGATCTGGAGGCCACCAAGGCCTTTTTTTCCAGCGTGTTCGGTTGGGCGTTTGTTGACTACGGCCCGCAGTACACGGCATTTTCCAATCAGGGGTTGGATGGCGGCTTTTTTCAAAGTGATTTGATGTCAGATAGCCAAAACGGTGCGGCGCTGTTGGTATTTTACAGTAACGACCTGGAACAGACCCTGCGCAAAGTCAGCCAGGCCGGCGGCACCGTTATCAAACCGATCTTTGCCTTTCCCGGTGGCCGGCGTTTTCATTTTCGTGAGCCCAGCGGCAATGAATTTGCTGTTTGGTCGGAACCGCTTGAGTAATTTTGCGTTGATCCATCCATGCCGGTAAACAGGAGACCGTTATGAAGTCCTATGTGACAGCGCTTGCGTTCACGCTGGTGTCGTTACTGTCAGCTCCTGCTCACGCCGAGCAGATTACCATTGCGGTGGCCACCAATTTTATCGGACCCATGGAGGCATTGGTCAGCCGCTTCCAGCAGGATACCGGCCACAGGGTTAAGGTGTCCTATGGTTCCTCCGGCAAGATTTTTGCGCAGATTCAGCATAATGCCCCCTTCCAGGCGTTCTTCTCGGCGGATCAGGACAAACCGATCGCACTGGAAAAGGCTGGCCTGGCCGTGCCGGGCAGTCGTTTTACTTACGCCATAGGTGGCTTGGTGTTGTGGTCCAGTAAGCCAAATCTGGTGGATGCAGAGCTGCAGGTATTGCAGCAGGGTCGCTTTAACAAGCTGGCGCTGGCCAACCCCAGGTTAGCGCCCTATGGTGCCGCTGCGGTTGAAACGCTGCAGCGGATGGGATTGCTGCAATCCACGCGCGGGCAATGGGTGCAGGGAGAAAATATCGGTCAAACCTACCAGTTCGTCGCCACGGGGAATGCCGATTTAGGCTTTGTGGCCAAGTCACAGGTCATGAAAAACGGCCGCATCGAGCGCGGTTCCCACTGGATTGTTCCTGATGAGTTTTACGCACCCATCCGGCAGGATGCGGTGCTGCTTAAAAGGGGTGAAAACAGCCCCGCAGCGCGGGCGTTGCTGGCGTTCGTCACAGGCGGTGTTGCCCGTAAGGTGATTGCGCAGTTTGGCTATCAGGTGGAAGTGCAGTAGATTATAAATTGATCGTCTTTCATCGCAATAGTGTATTCAATCCGGTTCAAACTGTTTATTAATACCAAACGCCGTCAAATTGCTTGATGTTCTTGTCCGCTGGCCTATTTTGAGAACTGGGTCACTATTTTGGAACAGTGCAATGGATAGCGAATTCTCCACACTCTTTCTCGTCTCGTTTGCAGACATTGCAGTATGTTTTTTACTTTTCATATTGGTGGTATTGCCTCGATTCAACCGTTGGTCCGGTGCCGAGCAGGGGCAGTTTGAGGGTGCACCGAAAGATTACATACACGATCGTGTATTCAGGGAATACGCCGGGCTTTATTTTCTGACCTTCGTCGCCATTGCGTTTGTAATCAGTCAGGTACCGGGTCTGAAAGGCGTGTTTCACGGTGCTGTGTCGGCGCTGTTGGCCGATAACCCGCTGGCTCAGCAACTGTTGCTGTTGGGCGAGGATCTGGGGCAGGCCATTTTATCCCCCTATCTGGTGATTTTTATTTTGCTGCTGAAGCTGGTGGCGCCCATTGCCAAGGCGGATGAGCGCTGGCGCAGTTTCTTGCTGTCTTCGGCGCGGGTGCCCCGGGATGCCATGAATCTGAAGCAACAGATTCTGGACGCTTTGGGGGAACTGCCCCTCACGCACAGCGGTTTGGATGCGGTGTTTGTCAGCCTGGAAAAACGCGGCTTTCCCGATTTCTGGGATCGGGTTGCCCGCCACAGCGGGCCCTTGGATTCACCTTTGGTGGCCGGGCGTCTGCTGGCCAGGAACCTGTATCTGGTTCGCCTCAATCATGAGTTTGAAAACCATTATCCCGGCGTGAACGATCTGCAGCGCATGGAAAGCCGCCTGCTTGAGATTGCCGGCGTGTTGCCGGCCATGCAGGACAGTGAAAACACCCTGGCGGTACAGGAATATGTGAACGAATTGGAAACGCTGCAACGCACGCTTTGCGAGATGCTGGCCAAGAATTGCGTTAAATCCTATCCCGAGGCCGGGGATCGAAATGCATTGCTGAAACGTTACGGCTTCATACTCAAATATATGGATAATAAGGAGTTGGACCTGCGTTTGCCCGTCGCCATGGTGTTTCTGGGCACGTTCGTCGTCACCGCATTGTGTGTCATGTTTTTCCTTGCCCTGTTCGACTTTGCGGGGGTTTTCAATCGCCGGGGAGATTGGTTTACCGAGGCCAGGCTGGTGGGGTGGACCATCGGTGGTGGATTGTCCTATGTGTTGGCGGTGGCCAGTGGATTTTACGTGAATGAAACTCTGCGTAACCAATTTGGTGATCGTAATCTGGCGACTTATATTTTTGCGTTCCTGGTGGCGGCCATGGCATCCATGGTGTTTTTTGCCCTATCCAGAGAGCAGTTCAAGCCGCCCTTTGTGTTGCTGGCCATCAACTTTGGGCTGCTGGCCATTGTGGTCATCCGCAGCCGGGGCAGGGGCCTCATGAGCCAGCGGGCGGTGAAGAAAAAGGCCACCCAGATTGCACTGCAGTATGCGCTGATTTCCGCTGTGCTGCAGGTCATGATTCGCATCACGTTCTACGTCTTTAATCGTGAAAACTGGACGCTTATGGGCTTGCTGGATGAATTGAGCCTGCCGCTGTTTTTTCTGTTCGGGTTCGTTCGGGGCGGGGCGATTGCGTTTCTTGTGGCCTATGTGTTTATGGATTGTGAGCGGGTGTATTTGCAGACTGCCCGCCGCAAGTATCCACGCATTCGCGTCGGTAATGCGGTGCATTGTGAGATTGCCGGTCAACCGGCGGACGTGGTGGTGCTGGATTTGTCCGAAAAGGGCGCCATGTTGCGGCTGAATACACAATTGAATGCTGAAACAGGTGTGCAGGCCGGTGACAAGGTGTCGCTGCTGTTCAGCTTCGGCCGTATGGAAGGTCAGATCATGACAGTGAAATCGCACCAGGCTCGAGTTTGTTTTGATAGTAAACGTTCAGCGGCAGAAGGCATTCAGCATTATATCGATGAAGAAATGGGGCTGGCGGTGTAACTGCCAGCCTGGGGATGATTATTGGTAAATGATATCGGGGCGGGTTGGAGCCAGTAGCGCCAGCAATTTGTTTTGTGTGGGGTGGGCGATGCCGCTGCGATTCATGGCGGCAATCAACAGATCCACTGTCTGATTGAACTCCGCTTCAGTAATGTTCATATTGGTGTGTACATCCACCATACTGTCTCCGCTGTAGCGGCAGGGGCCGCCACTGAGTTCGCAGACCTGTTCGATGAACTTCTCCCTGAAGCGGTCCAGGTCCGTTTCTTCAAAATGACGCACGATGTTTTTATCAAAACCGATTTCATAAATAAAGTTGTCGGTGATACGGGTGATGCCTTCCATGCCCCCCAATTCATGATAGAGCGCGTCATCAGTGGGCTGGGTTTGACAGGCCGGCAGGCAGGCCAGCAATACCAGCAGTGAACACAGTTTCAGAAATCGCAACATGGGGATCACCATAGATATCCGGTTAGCGAAACATAGGCACCGGACTGATTATCCTCGCCGGCAATGATGCCCAGATCAGCCCAGGCGAAGGTGATGTTGAACTGTTTGTTGGGTAGGTACGCCACAAATACATCATGGGCATCTTCCTCTTCCAGTGCACTCAGGTTGTCGGGCTTCTGACGGTATTCGAACCCGATGGCCAACTGCCGGCTGAGCAGTGCGGCAACGGCAGCCTCGGCCATGACTTCATGGCTGTCGTTGTTGTCACCGCCGTAACCCAGGAGTCCGAACTGATTGGCTTTGGTGGCCCGCAGGGTCAGATCCCATACCAGGTTATAGCCCCACAGTACACCCAGATGGGCCTTGCTGACGGCAAGGTAAAGATCCGTGCCGTGATCCGTATCCTGCGCCCCGATGGCGGACGCGATAGCATCATTCTCCAGTTCCTTGTACTGCACACCCACGGCCATTTGCGGCCAGTTGCCGTACACAATGTCACCCATCACCCGTGCTTTCAGGCCCAGAATACGCTGATTGATTTCCCGCTCGCCAAACGGCACGTTTTTCAGTTCAAAGGTCTGTCGGGCCAGGCTGAGTTCAAGGCGGTCGTAGATGCTGGCGCTGGCACCAAATACCTGCAACCGATAATCGGGCAGGCTGACGCGGGTCATGAACACGCTGCTGGACCATTCGTCACGGGTGTCGTAACCGCTAAGGGTGGCCCAGGGCACCAGACCGCCCCCACCACTGCCCTCCACCTGGGTGACCCCGGCGGTTTCCTGAAGCTTGCCGGCCCCGGCCTGGGCCCAGCCGGCGAAGGCCAGTACGCCACCGGCCAGTAGATAACGAAGTGTTGTCATGCCGCTTTTCCAATGGATGAACTTTAATCCAGTATAGAGGATATATCCGATCATGCCGGTGGGGTATTGTGCTCCCGAGACAGGCGGTTAGGGGCATTTTCTCCGGCTGACGTGAGCTTTGTTCGGCAACCGGTTGAGCTGGCCAGGCCGATCGCAAGCCGGTCATGGCGGCCTTGAAGTTTCCTCCGGATTGGCCATAATGCGCCTTTATAAAAATACCAAACCGTTACCCGGATGCTCACTTTTTTCACGTGGTTTTTTGCGCCATATGCCTGAAATTCTAGCTGTTTTTTCCACTGGCTTGCTGTTCTACAAGCCTGGAGTTCCAAGTCTTTCATGAATCAAGCTGTTGCTTCTGCTCCCCATCGCAATGCCCGTCTTGTCAGGCTGCTTACCGAGCTGGCCATGATTGAGGAGGATTGGCCCCATAAAGACTTTGCCGATCGCCTGGGGCAGATGCTGAGCTTCGCTGACTCCATTGTGTTGGCGGATGCCCACAAGGTGAAGCCGGAGCGCGGCTTTGTGGTGGTAACGGATTCCTGTGAGGATCTGAAACAGGCGGTGCTGCACACCAAAATCAAACTGGTGAACGGGGTCATTCAAAGCTGTGCAGGGGCAGCGGACCGCCCCAAGATCCGCTGGCCCGATCTTGAGGAAACCGCCAGTGAGATTCCTTTCGAGCGTTATCACCGTTTCTATTTATCCCATCAGCGGGATCAGGATCTGGCGTTGCGGGTGGTGCGCTCCAGTGCGCGGGAGGCATTGACCGGCTGTACACCGGCATTGAAAAAACTGGCGGTATTGGATCGAGCTCTTGAAGACACATTGTGGGATCAGACCTACCGCATGCTGGCACTGATTCCCCGTCTGCTGCAGCGTCGCTTTAACCTGCTGCAGCAACAGGCGCAGCCGGGTTGGCTGCAGCGATTTCGCAAAGATGTTCAGGCGCTGTTACTGGCAGAGCTTGATCTGCGCCTGCAACCGGTGTTGGGACTGGTTGAGGCCCTGGAAAGAGAGGTATCCCGAAAATCATGACTCGAATTCTGTTTGCTGCGGCCTTTTTGTTGGGTGCTGCGGCCGTGATCTGGATCGGCGCCGGTTTTATCGGCAATGATCTGTTGGCCTTGACGGTTACCCTGTTGATCGGATTGGTGTACGCCATTGGTTGTTTGGAAATGCTGCAGTACCGGCGGGCAACAGGCACCCTGGTGAATGCATTGCGCCATGTGCCCAGCGATCTGCCGCGTCTGGATCCCTGGCTACTGAAATTGCATCCGGCATTGCAAAACGCCGTCCGTTTGCGCATTGAGGGTGAACGCGTCGCCCTGCCCGGACCGGTGTTCACGCCTTACCTGGTGGGGTTGCTGGTGATGCTGGGTTTGCTGGGAACCTTTATTGGCATGGTGGTCACTCTGAACGGTGCGGTACTGGCATTGGAGGGAACCACTGAATTGCAGGCCATGCGGGCGGGATTGGCCACCCCCATTAAAGGGCTCGGCCTGGCCTTTGGAACCTCCGTTGCCGGGGTGGCTGCATCTGCCATGCTGGGTCTCATTTCCACCATCAGCCGTCGCGAGCGGATGCAGGCCAGCGCATCACTGGATCAATCCATCGCCGCGGAATTCCGTGGTTTTTCACTGCAGCATAATCGGCAGGAAACCTACAAAGCCATGCAGTATCAGGCGCAGGCATTGCCACAGGTGGCAGAGCGTCTGCAGTACATGGCGCAGCAGATTGAGTCCATGACCCGTGCCATGACCGATGCCGTGCAGCGGGGACAGGTGCAGTTTCAGGATACCGCAACCCAGCGCTTCAGCGAACTGGCCGCTGCAGTGGAAACGTCATTGAAAACGAGCCTGGCAGAAAGCGCCCGACTGGTGGGGGATAGTATTCAGCCCCTGGTGGAGGCCACGGTGGCCACGGTGGCCCAGCAGTCCCAGCAGGCCCAACAGAATTTGCAGGACCAGACCCAGGCGTGTTTGCAGACGGCCACGGACCGCTTTGCCGATACCGCGGTTACGGTGGGCCAGGCCTGGCAAAGTGGATTGCAGGCCGCCAGCGATAGTTTGGTGGCCCATTGGCAGGAGAACAGCAAGCAGCTGCAGGCGCTGCAACGGCAGGCACTGGAGGATTTGAATGCGCGGGCTGACCGGGTTACGCACGCGGCCGAACACAGCAGCACCCGCTTGTTGCAGGAGTGGACGCAGGTACTGGATCGCACCAGTGACCTGGTGGATGCGCGCCTGCAGACGGAAACCCAGTGGCTGGAGCAACAGAACGGCCGCATGGAACAACTGGTGGAAACGGTTCGGCAGGAGCTGTCGGCGCTGCGTGCAGAGGAGAGCCATCGTGCCGCAGCAGCGGTTGAACGCCTGGCGGACCTGGAGAGCACGGTGGCCGGACACCTGACACAACTGGGCAGCGCTCTGGAATCGCCTATGTTGCAGTTGATCGAAACCGCGTCCCAGGCACCCAAAGCCGCCGCCGAAGTGCTGGAGCAGTTGCGCCGTGAAATCTCCAACAATATAGAGCGGGATAACGAATTGTTGCAGGAACGCCAGAACCTCATGGCGGAACTCAATCGGGTGTTGAGCTCGCTGGAGCTGACATCCTCCGAGCAACGGGCTGCCATCGAGTCGCTGGCCGGAGCCTCGACCCGTCAACTGGCCCAGATCAGCGCGCAGTTTGAACAACAGGTGGCAACGGAAACCGGTAAGCTGGCGGAGATGGCCGATCATCTGGAAGCCAGTGCCGTGGACGTGTCCAGTCTCAGTGAAGCGTTTGGTTACGCGGTTGAATTGTTCAGTGAATCCAACAGCAAATTGATTGAGAACCTGAGCCGGGTGGAGGCGGCGTTGGATAAGTCCAGTAGCCGCAGCGATGAGCAGCTGGCGTATTACGTGGCCCAGGCACGGGAGATCATTGATCTCAGTATGATGTCGCAGAAGGAGATCATCGAAGAACTGCGGCACAAGTCTGAAGCCGCACCGACGGGCGCAGAAGAGGTCAGCTGATGGAATCACTGGATGATCAGGTAGCCTCCACACCCATTTGGGCCATCTTCGGAGATCTGATGTCCGGACTGGTGGGCGTTTTTGTGCTGGTACTGGTGTGGGTCATGGGGATTCAGCTGGAACTTACCCAAAACCTGGAACAGGAGGTGCAGAAACGCCAGCAGGAAGAACAGCGCAGAATGGCCCTGGAAGCCGCGTTGGCGGAGCCCCTGGCCAAGGGTCGAATCACCCTGGATAATGGGCGCATCGGTATCAGTGGCAGTGTCCTGTTCGCATTGAATTCCGACGAGCTGCAGCCCCAGGGCCGACAGCTTCTGCAATCCCTGGTGGCGCCATTGCAGATTTATCTGGGGCAACATGATGAACTGTTGATGGTGAGTGGCTTTACCGATGATCTGCCTATCCAGAAGAACAACAATCGCTATCAGGATAACTGGGAACTGTCCGCACAACGGGCGTTGACGGTGACCCGTGCCCTGATCGAAGAAGGCATGCCCAGGGCTCGGGTGTTCGCCGCCGCCTTTGGCGCACAGCAACCGGTGGCCTCCAATGGGGACAGTGCCGGCCGCGCCCGCAATCGGCGGGTGGAAATGGCACCGGTACCCCGGGGTCGACAACAGGAGCTGGCCGATGAATGAGGTGGCAGACCGCAGCCCCGCCGAAGCTGAACAGCTGGCCAAGCTGCAACGGATCTTGGCAACGCTGCGTCAATCAGTTCCGGCAGCGGACCTGGTTGCCCTGCACCGGGCCGATGCGTTGCTGCGCCATGCGTCAAACTGTCGACCTTCCCTGAGCCGGCGCTTGCTGCACCAGGCCGAGCAGGTCTTGCACAGCGTACAAGGCCGGGCCCGGGGGCGAGCTGCTGCCGAGGCAAACAGTGCGGAAATTGAGTCGGCCCGTAGCAGCGATACTGCCACCCTGGCGCAGCTGGTAGCGTTGCTGAATCAGCGGCGGGCCCGGGGCGCGGCAGCGGAGCCGGCCACCTTTGAAGCTGTGTTGCGACGCCAGGAAGTGGATGCCCTGCGCCAGGTGGACGACGAAGCAGCGGTGGCGGAACTGGATGCCCTGGCGCCGGTTACCGAATTGAAAGCACTGCAGGCGTTTCGCGAAGAATGGGCCAGGCGCAGCACGGAAAAAGCCGTGGCCAAGGCGTTGGATGACGCGCCGGAAGATGCCGGCCCGCTCAACGCCCACCGCCTGGTGGTGCGCTCACTGATGACAATGCAGGATGTGGCGCCGGATTATCTGGGGCGGTTTGTGAATCAGATTGAAACTCTGCTCTGGCTGGAGCAGGCCGGCAATCGTTTACTGGCGAAAGAACCCCAAGCCGGAAAGGGCAGGCGACGTCATTGATTGGCGGCCCGTTGCCGACTGCTGAACTCTTCCACCCAATTGAGTACGTCCTTGGCCGGTAACGGCCGGCTTAGATAGAAACCCTGTAACCAATCGCAGCCCCACTCCCTTAACAGGTCCATGGATTGCTGGTTTTCGACGCCTTCTGCCACCACCTTCAGATTGAAACTGTGGGCCAGTTCAATGGTGGACTTCACAATGATTTGATCATCGGCCAGTTGATCCAGTTGCAGAACGAAGCTCTTGTCAATTTTCAATTCCGTCACCGGCATGTGTTTCAGTTGTGACAGGGAGGAGTAGCCGGTACCGAAGTCATCAATGGCCAGATCAAAACCGGCTTCGCGAAAGCGTTGCAACAGATCAATGGCCTGTTTGGAATCGCGCATGATTTCACTTTCCGTAATTTCAAAAGCCAGACTGCCGGCGGTCAGTTGGTAGCGTTCCAGTTGCTGGTGAATGCTGTCCAGCAGGTTTTTGCGGGACAGATCCTTGGCCGACAGGTTAATGGCCACCTGGGCATCGAATTGCTGTTCCTTCCACTGGGCAATCTGCCTGATGACGGCGGCCAGCACCCAATCGGTCACATTGCCGATCAGTCCGGCCTGTTCTGCCAAGGGGATGAACAGGTCCGGTGGTATGAAACCCTGCTCCGGGTGTATCCAGCGGATCAAGGCCTCAAAGCGAAAAATGGTGCTGTCCCGGGCCAGTACTTTGGGTTGGAAGTACATCTGCAATTGCCCGTTATCCTGTGCCAGGGTAGCCTTCAGGTCTGCCAGTAATTGCAGGCGTTTGAGGTGTGTTTCTTCCATCTGGCGGTCGTAAAAGGCCAGCCCCAGGTGTTCGCGGCGGGCCATATCCAGTGCGATACTGGCCTGCTGCACCAACTGATCCGCCTGGGTGCTGTCCTTCGGCGCTGTGGATACTCCCATGGAGAATTTCAGGGCAATTTCCAACTGCTGGATACGGTAGGCGCCGGACAGCATTGCCAGTACGTTTTCCGCAGTGCCTTCCAGGCTGCACTCCAGGGGGATCACCACCAGAAATTCATCGCCACCCAGACGGGCGGCAAAGCAATCCTCTTCCGGCAGCTGACTCAGGCGTTCTCCGATCTGTTTCAGGCACTGATCCCCCACCACATGACCAAAGGTGTCGTTGACGATTCGGAAATCCAGAATGTTGATACAGATGACCGCAATGGGTTTGAACTGCGCCCGGTCCAGATGCTGGCTCAACCGGGTAATAACATGTTGGCGGTTGATCAGTTTGGTGAGTGGATCGTGGTGGTCCTGGTACATGATACGGGCCTCACGCTCGGCCAATCCTTCCTGCATGGTTTCAAAGGCGTTGGCCAGTTCGTTAATTTCCTGGGTGTTGCGATTGGCATTCACCTGAAGACCGAATTCACCGTTGGCAATACGGCTGGCGGTGTGCGCCAGTACGCGTATCGGGGTGGCCAGGTTGCGGGTGATGATGAGGCCACCGGCCACCGCCAGTAAAGCACCGATCAAGGTGATGACAATGATACGCCATTGCAGGAGATCAAATTCACGAAAGGCTTTCTCCACCGGGTAGGAGAGGAAAATACCGGCTTCATTCTGATTGGCCTGATTCAGCTCCAACTGCAGGGTGGCGAATTGCGGCCGGCCGAACAATGGTAACCGCTTGGTGGAATAAGGCACGTAGGCTTCGTCCACCGCCAGAGCCCAGTCTGTGGCGGGCAGGGTGGAGGCAATGACAGTGCGGTTCAACTGATCGTTGGCATAGAAGGTAATATCCAGCCCGGTCAGCTCTTGCCACTGATTGGCCAGATTCTGGTTGAGTTCGAATCCCACCATGGCAATGGCGATGGGCAGTGGCGCTTTCACCGGAAGCAGTATGACCTGGTAGAGGCGGCCGTTCATGACCAGGTAATCGTTGGCTCCTCCGTTGCTGAGGCTGGCGCGAATGAAGTAGTCCTGATTGAACTGGGTGTTAATCTGTTCGGTATCGGATGCCAGCAGTTCGCCCTGCAGTGACAGCAGCGCCATCAGGTCAGCGCCGATGCGTTCACCGTGGTTGTGAAGCACACTTTTTATGGTCTCCTGATCCCGGGTGGCCGCGGCCTGCTTGAAGCCGAAATCCGAGGTCAGTACCTCGGCGGAACTGAGTAACTGATCCTCCCGGTTGCGCAACAGCTGTTGCAGTGTGCTTTCCGCGGTGGACAGATTGGAGTCGATCTGTTCATTGCTGTGGTTGCTGGTGGAAAACCACACCGCCAATGCAACCGTAATGGCCATCGCCACCAATATGCCGATCACAAAACGAAGTATGCGGACCTGCAGGGAACTAACGGCCATGGTTTCTGAACCGGTCAGAGCCGAAGCCGCGCTTTTCCGGGGTTGCCAGCGGTGGTTTCAGGCGCAACTGCAGTGTGATGGGCTGTCCCGCCGGATGCGGCGGGAGGGAGTGGTGTTCCATCTGACTGAAACCACTTGCCAGCTCCGGGTGCCAGATTCTTACCCCATCCTGGGCGGCAAGTGTTGCCTGGCCGTTGTCATCGGTTTGGGCCCAGAGTGAGGTGTCGCTCACCACAATAAAGCCCAGCATTTGGTCATGGATGTTGCAGCCCAGCACCACAATACCCGCTTGTTCGAACTCTATGGGGTGCTCAGGTTGTTTCGCATACAGTTTGAGTTCAAAGGTTTTGGGCTGGGAGAAGGAATACACATGGTGGCGGATATTGTCGCTGTTGGGAAAGTTGACCCGGCGACCCTGTTCAATCACCAGCACCTTGGGGGCAAAGGCCTTGTCGATCTGATCCATGATGGCCGGTAGCATATCCCGATTCCGATCCACGGCAACGGCTGGCGGTTGCCCGCCCGCCAGAATGACGGCATTGGGAATGGGTTTCCCTTGCATGTCAATGAGTTGCAGAGACACAGGGGGGGCCTCAGCACGGGCGGAAACGCATCCCAATGCCACGACAGCGAACACGATGGCGAACGTGAAGGATAGTTGCAAGGAAACCAGCCCTTTGTGAAACATAGGTGTTTAAAAACACGGTTTTTTTCAGTATAGCAAAGGGCTGAAACTTGGCAGCGTTGTTTGTAACCTACTGATCTGCAGCAGTTTCTATTGAAGGCGTAGTGCGGGCCCGGGTACTCCAGGCCAGCCATGCCGGCAGGGCCAGCAAATCGAACAGCAAGGCCAGCAGGATAATGAGCCCGGTGGCGTTGCCCATGTCACTGTTGAGTTTGAAGCTTGAACTGCCCAGCAGGAGGAACCCGGCCGCCAGGAGTACGCTGGTGATAATGATGGGCGCACCGGCGTGGGCAAGCACCTGTTCCAGCGCCTGGGTGCCTTCCTGGCCGCGGCTGCGTTCTTTCTTGTAGCGACTCAGAAAATGAACGGTGTCATCCACCACCACACCCAGGCACATTCCGCCCACCAGCGCCATGGACAAACCCAGCTCGCCGACCATCAGCCCCCACAGGCCAAACACCGCCAAGATGGGCACCAGGTTGGGTAATAAACTCAACAAGCCCAGGCGGACCGAGCCCAGCACCATGCCCAGAGCCAGGGAAATCAGCAGCAGAGCGGTCAACACACCGATTATCATGCTCTTGATATTCTTTTGGCCGATGTGGGCAAACATCAACATGGGGCTGGAGCTGGTGGTGTGCCATTGTGGAAACACCGTTTTGATGTGCTGATTGATGCGGGATTCCAGCCCCAGCATATCCTGAGAGGAAATATTGTGCAGGGTCACAACCACCCGGGTGGCCCGCCGGTCCATACTGATGCGGTCTGACAGGTCCAGACCGAACGGCAGCGACATTTCGTACATCAACAGATACTGGGCTGCCAGGTCCGGGCTGTGCGGCAGGCGGTATTCCTGCGGGCGGCCACCGTTCATGTTCTGGTTGATCTGTTTGAGGGTGTCGCTGATGCTGGTGACATGACGGACTTCAGGTTGTTGCAACAGCCACTGTTGGAAAGCATCCAGTTCCTGCAACAGAGCGGGGTCCACTGCGCTGCTGGAGCCGGCGCGGCTGATGGCGTATTCCACGGTATAGATACCGGTCAGATGCTCATCCGTATAATCGGTGGAGACACGAAAGTGGGTGCTGTCATCAAAGTATTCAACGAACTCATCATTCAGTGTGTTATTACCGATGAACAGGCTCAGACCCACTGCACTGCCGCCTACAAAAAGCAGGGTCAGGGCGCTGTGTCGGGTAACCAGCTTCACCAGCAGCGGCACCAGGGTGCGGTTGACCAGTAATTCCTGCCTGGGTACGGCGCCACTGAGATGCAGGAACGCGGGGAGGAAGGTCAGTGACAGCAGCGTTGCCAGGGTAACGCCAACGGCAACGATATTGCCCAGATCGTGATAGGGGGGCACATCGCTGAAATTCATGGTGACAAAGCCGACCAGTGTGGTGACCCCCGCAATCAGCATGGGCCTCAGGTTGTCAGCGATGGCACGATCCACATTGCCCCTGCATGGCGCAGACCACTGCAGGCGTAGAAAGGTATTGGCGATGTGCACGGAATGAGCAACAGCGATGGTCAGTATGACCATGGGCGCGATGGCCGAAGGTGAAGACAGTTGGATGCCCATCCAGCCGCCGGCGCCCATGCCGCCAAGGGCGGAAAACAGAATCACCAGCACGATGCCGGCGGTGGCTTTCCAGCTTTGCAGCAGGTAACCCAAACCCAGAATAACGATCAGCAGCATGATGGGCAGTAATGTGGCCATGTCGGTCCGGGCGCTTTCGGAAAAGGTGTTGGACATCATGATCATGCCGGTTAAATCCACCCTGGCGCCGGGATCCATGGATTGGATCAGGGCTTCAACCTGATGGCCGTGGGCCACAATGGCCGCGGCTTCTTGCGGTGAATGGCCGGGTTTGTTGATGGTCACCAGCAGGCCGGTGACATCCGCCTCGGGGGAAAGCAGGCGGTTAACCAGCATGGGTTCCTGCCGGGCAAACTGTTCGATGGTGTGAATGTTGCTGGCGGATAAGGTGAGGGTGTCCGGCACCAGATTGTCCACCAGCAGTTCGTCGCCCCGGGCCTCGGTACGTTGAAAGTTGGTGAGGGTGTCCACCCGGGTGGAGTAGGGGGTTTTCCACAGTTCGTCGGTGGCGGCCTGTATGGTCCGCAGACTGTTTTTGGTAAATACGCTACCGGAAGAAGGGGTGTAAACCAGCAGCAACTTTTCCGATGCGCTGAAGTTGTCCTGCAGGTGGTTGAAGGCCACCAGTTGGGGATTGTCCGGACTGAAGAAGACCCGGTAATCCACATTAAACCTGAGCTGCCCCAGGCCGCCGGCGAGCAGTAACACCAGTAGCAGAGGAAGCAACAGGAACAGCCACGGTGAGCGGGCAACGTTTAAGCCCGACGTCCTTGTCTGTGTCAAAGTGATAACTCCTAGAACACTATTCGTCTGCGTCAGATAAAACTGATCCCCGGATCAGTTCCGCTGTCCGTGCGAAGCTGTCTAAATCCCTTTAACGCTGCTGCAAGCAGTGACGAAAACCAAATACAACGCAACACCTGCTACGTCTGCTCAAACCAAGCGGACAGTACAGGCACCCCCCAATCTGGATCACCAAACTAGTTGAACTTGGTTAATACTATCAGGGATATTGATGAGCGCGCATCCCAAGAATGATTGGAATTTCGTTTTTGTTGTGTATGTAACGGCTAAAATGCGTAACAGCTATCACAAACGTAAGGTGAGCTGACGGGCTGGGCGAGCCAACCCACAGGCCGAACGGCACGCTAAAAGCGCTTACTCGTAGGTGCAAAGGTAAGCGCTGTCCTGCTCTATTTTGAGCTTGAAGCGGGTGTTGGCGGCAACGACAAAGCTGTCGTTGCGGCGGTAGGTGATCCAATCGTCTCTGCCTGGCAGTTGTACCGTCATCGCGCCGCTGATCACGGTCATGGTTTCCTTTTGTGCGGTGGAAAATTCATATTCGCCGGCTGCCATAACGCCGACGGTGGCGGGCAGCGCTTCACCCTGAAAAGCAATGGATACCACTTTGCCATCAAAATACTCGTTACTTTTAAACATGCTAATGCTCCAGAAAAGGTGGCGGGATTGTAGCACGCCGGGGGCTGGGAACCAGCGGCCACAGCGGGATTGACGAGGGGGATTTTATGCGATAGTTTCACAACTATCGAAATGTCATAAGGTCACTATCGGAGGTTCCTGTGTCATCACTGGAGGCATTAGCCCAACCACTGACGTTGCGTTGCGGCGCGGTCATCAAGAACAGAATCGGTAAATCCGCCATGAGTGAGGCGTTGGCAACCGCCGACAACCGGCCCACCGACTTACTGGTGAATCTTTACGATGCCTGGGCCCAGGGCGGTACCGGCCTGGTGATCACCGGCAATATCATGGTGGATCGATTGGCGCTGGGTGAACCCGGTAACGTGGCCATCGAAGATGAACGTGATCTGGCGCGCCTGAAACAGTGGGCGGAGGTTGGTTCCCGGCAGGACACCCAGCTTTGGGTGCAGCTCAATCATCCTGGAAAACAGTCGCCCAATATGGTGACAAAGCAACCGGTGGCCCCGTCTGCGATCCCGCTGGAAGCGCGTTTCTCCCGTTATTTCAACCCGCCCCGTGAGCTGAATGAGGCGGATATCCATGACATTATCCAGCGTTTCGCCCGCGCGGCCGCCGTGGTGAAGCAGGCCGGGTTTGGCGGGGTGCAGATTCACGGTGCCCATGGTTACCTGGTGAGCCAGTTTTTATCGCCCCATCACAATCAGAGAACGGATCAGTGGGGAGGCAGCTTGCAGAACCGGGCGCGTTTTGTGATGGAGATCTACCGGGCGATCCGGGAGCAGGTGGGGGCTGAGTTCCCGGTGTCCATCAAACTGAACTCAGCGGATTTTCAGCGTGGTGGATTTACCGAAGAGGAATCCATGGCGGTGGTGGAGATGCTGGATCAGGCCGGTATGGACCTGATCGAAATCTCGGGTGGTAATTACGAATCACCCAACATGACCGGTAAAAATGTCAAAGCCAGCACTGCGGCGCGGGAGGCGTATTTTATGGAGTATGCCGAGCAGATCCGCACCCGGGTTCAGACCGCATTGATGGTGACCGGTGGTTTCCGTTCTGCCGAAGGCATGGTCAGGGCCATCGAAAGTGGCGCCACGGATATGGTGGGGCTGGCCCGTCCGCTGGCAGTGGAGCCGGATTTCAGCAGGCGGCTGCTCAACGGCCAGGTTTCCTCCAGCCCTGTCAAACCCCGTATTACCGGTATCAAGGCGATCGATGATATGGCGATGATGGAAACGGTCTGGTATGCGCGGCAGTTGGAACGGATTGCCAAAGGCAAACCAGCGCGCATCAACGAAAGTCCGGTACTGGTGTTCCTGCGGCAAATGATGCTGTCGGGCCTGAAAGGGTTCAAGACCCAGCGCTTACGGGCAAATTAGCCAGCGGGCACGGGTGCCCGCTGCGGATGCCTAAAGCTGCGGATGCCTTTAAAAGTTGTACACCAGTGAGGTGGTGTATTCGGTGTTGGTCTTTTTGTTGTCGATGGGTGGGTCGGCGTCCAGGTTTTTCGCCGGCTCACTGTCATGGGTGACTTTATAATGGACTTTCAGGTCCAGTTGATCGGTAAGCTTGACCGACAGCGCCGCGTCCAGCAGGGTTCGGAAATCGCTGAAATCGTCGGTACTGGGCTGGTAGTAGGCGGTTGCCGAAATGACAATCTGATCATTGAGGCGGTGTTGGTAGGCGGTGTAGGAATTGATCCGCCAAGTCCAGGTTTTTTCTTCGTAGGAGCCAAGATCCAATACTTCCCGCTCGCGAAAGCCGCCCAAACCGATTGACAGGGAAAACACCTTTGCATCCTGGGCCACCACATAGCGGCCGCCACCGCCGGCCAGGGAACGGGAAACCAGATTGTCAAACTCATCTTCCTCCCACTGAATGAAGCCTTCCGTAGCCCAGCGTTCATCCAGCACATGAATCCAGCGTGCATGCACAAAACTTTCATCGGTGTCTTTGATATCACGGGTGGTGCCGTATTCCCGTTCCACGATTCCCAGATAGATATCGTTATTGCGGCGGAAGGTGATCTTGGCGGCGCCGGTGTAGGTTTCTTCCCGGCTGTTTCCGGTTTCGCCATCCAGGCTCAACTCGATGTGTCCACCCCAGCCTGCTTCCGGCAGGCCGGGTCTTTCACTTTCTATATTGGATATGGCCAGTGCATGTGATGATGCCAGCAGGACAGCGGCAAATAGCATTAACGTGCGCATGGTTTCCCCCCCGGGTTGACTGCTTCAAGCGAGGGAGTATACGGATTTGCCGGCTTGAATTACAGGTGAGTGGACACTTCACTGGTGTTTGACCCGGTCAAGGATGATTGGTAGCTTAGCCAGCCTATGAGAGCAGGGTAGTCAAACGGGGTGAATGATCTGTGATGCACAGTACGCAACTGGTAGGCACGTTGGCAAAGATGAAAACCGCATTGGGTGATCAGGTTGAGTACCGGTTACCGGTGGGGGATGAGAGGCTGGATCTGAATCCGTTTTTGGGCAAGCCCATCAAACTGACCTTCACTGAGCAGATTTTCTGTACCCATTGCGGTCGTAAAACCAAAAAGAGTTTTGATCAGGGTTATTGCTACCCGTGTTTTCGCTCTTTGGCGCAGTGTGACACCTGTATCATCAAGCCTGAGCAGTGTCATTTTGAGGAGGGCACCTGCCGCGAACCGGACTGGGCGCGGAATTTTTGCTTTCAGGGGCACACGGTTTACCTCGCCAATTCCTCCGGTATCAAGGTGGGTATTACCCGCAACGATCAGGTGCCCACCCGCTGGATAGATCAGGGGGCGATTCAGGCGCTGCCGGTGTTTCAGGTACAAAACCGATTTCACTCCGGGCTGGTGGAAATCACGTTGGGAAAATACGTAGCCGACAAAACCCGCTGGCAGGCCATGTTGAAAAACCAGGTTACTGAGCTGGACATGATTGCAGAGCGGGACAAGCTGCTGCAGCAATGCCAATTGGAACTGGATGCGCTGCAGGATCAACTGGGGGAGCACGCCGTGGTTGCCATGACCGATGCCCAGCCGGTGAACATAACCTATCCCGTGCTTGAATACCCAAGTAAAGTGGTGAGCCTGAACTTCGACAAGACACCGGAAGTCGCAGGTACCTTGTTGGGGATCAAAGGCCAGTACCTGCTGCTGGACAGCGGTGTCATCAATATCCGCAAGTTCACCGGTTACCAGGTGGAAGTCGCCGTTTAGTCCGGCGTTGTTTCCTGGGCCTGAATTGCGGTGAGGGCGACAGTGTAGATGATGTCGTCCACATTGGCACCCCGTGATAAATCGTTGACCGGTTTTTTCAGCCCCTGCAACATGGGGCCGATACTCACCACATTGGCACTGCGCTGCACCGCTTTGTAGGTGGTGTTGCCCGTGTTCAGATCCGGAAAAATCAATACCGTGGCACTCCCCGCCACCTCGCTGCTGGGGGCTTTTTTGCTGGCCACCTTGGGAATAATGGCAGCGTCGTATTGCAATGGCCCGTCAATGGTGATGTCGGGGCGCTTCTTCTTCACCTGTTGCGTGGCGGCGCGCACTTTATCCACGTCAACACCCGCACCCGATTCCATCGTGCTGTAGCTGATCATGGCCACTTTGGGGGTGATGCCAAAGGCGTGGGCCGAGTCCGCACTTTCAATGGCAATGTCCGCCAGTTGTTCAGCATTGGGGTCAGGGTTAATGGCGCAATCACCGAAAATCAACACCTGATCCGGCAGGCACATGAAGAAAATGGAGGACACAATATTCACTCCGGGTTTGGTGCGGATCAACTGCAGGGCGGGGCGAATGGTGTTGGCGGTGGTGTGGACGGCACCGGAAACCAATCCATCCACGTCATCCTGGTATAACATGAGGGTGCCCAGCACCACGTTATCCTCCAGTTCCTGCTTGGCTCTCTGTTCTGTAATCCCTTTGTGCCGACGTAGCTCCATCAGCAATTCAAGATAGTCGTTACGGATGGATTCCGGATCCAGAAGGGTCAAACCGTCGGGTAAGTCCAATCCGTTGGACTGTGCCACCTGCCTGATGGTGGCCGGCTCCCCCAACAGGATACAGTCTGCAATGCGTCGGTGATGACAGGTGATGGCGGCCTGAATCGTGCGTGGCTCATCGCCTTCCGGCAGTATGATGCGCTGGCTGCTGGTGCGGGCCTTTTGCACCAGGCGGTAACGAAACGCCGCCGGTGACAGGCGTGGGTGGCTGTCACTGCCGACAAAGGATTTGAGCCAGGGCTTGTCCAGGTTCTGGGCAATGGTGTCCATCAGAACATGAATGCGCTGGGTATCGTCCACGGGTAAGCGGTTGTCAAAACCCGGCAGCAGGTTCACCACCTGATAGGTGTCCTGCTCCACCTGGTAGAGAGGCAACCCCATTTCAATGGCCGACTGACAAAAGGCCAGTGTATCGCTGTTGTCTGATTCTGTGCCGGTAAACAAGAGTCCGGCCAGTGCCACGCCATTGTGCTGCGCCATCGCCACTGCAATCAGTATGTCTGAGCGGTCGTGGGAGGTGATGACCAGTGTGCCGGGTTGCAGTTGAGGCACAACCGATTCCACATGCTGGCTGGCAATTACCACGTGGTGTACTCGCCGCTGTTGCGCTTCACCCTGGGCAATGCTGCTGCACTTCAGGTAGGCCATGACATCAGCGGTTCGGGGTGCGGTCAAATCGCGGTTCCAGGGGATGGCCCCGATCAGATGAAAATCATCCCGTTGCAGAACCGGCAGTTGGTTGGCAAGGGTGTCGTGCCCGAATGCGGCGTTGTAGGTGGGGCTGGTAATGTCCGGGCGAATGTTGCCGTGCCGGTCCAGGGGGGCGTTGAGCATGTTGATGATCGTACCCAACACCCGCGAATCGTTGATGCCGCCGAACTGTTTAGCCGTACTTGACAGGCGGCTGTTCAGCTCTTGCACGCTGTTGGCCTGGGGGGTGGTGATCAGAATTACCTGCGCATCCAGTGCGCGGGCCAACTGGATATTAAATTGGTCGAACAACGCCTCGTGGATGCTTTCGTTGACCCCCTCAATAAGCATTACTTCCGGTTCTTCGCCCTCATATTGATCCAGAACTTCCTGATGCAGGGATAGGATGTCTTCCATCAGTCGTTCAATATGACCGTCGGCAATACGATCCTTGGCCTGCTGGAAACCAATGGGCAGGGGAGGCGTGCAGGAGCTGTACTGCTCCACCAGGGCAGCAGAGCGATCCTGGCCGGTACTGGAGAACGAAATGGGTTTGAAATAGGCCACCCGCAACCCCATTTGATCCAGCGCATGGATCATGCCGAGGCAGATTGAGGTTAATCCCACACCGGAATCGGTGGGTGTCAGTAACAGCGTTTTCAAGATGGCACCTCGTTCTGTTTTACAGGCTAAGCAGTTGTTGGAACGTTAGTTGGGCAATCATCCACTCTTCATTGGCGGGTATCACGTAAACCGGCCTGGAGTGCGCCGCGGAAATATTGCGAATGGATTGTTGTTTGGCCGGGCTGGCGTGATTGGCGGTATCATCCAGGGCAAATCCCAGGGCCGATAGCCATTGCACCGTACGCTGGCGGATGTGCGCTGAATGCTCACCGATTCCGGCACTGAACACAATCATCTCGATGCTGCCCAGGGGCACCAGATACGAGGCGATGTACTTTGCCAGCCGATAGCAGAATAACTCGACCGCCAGCGTCGCATCTGTCTGGCCCTCGGCACTTGCCTGCAGCACTTTGCGCATGTCGCTGCTGCTGCCGGAAACACCAAGCAGGCCACTATCGCGGTTAAGTTGCCGGGTCAGTGTTTCGATGTTCACGTCCAGCTTTGCGCACAAATATTCCGCCAGTCCCGGATCCAGGTCGCCACAGCGACTGCCCATGACCAATCCTTCCAGTGGGGTGAATCCCATGCTCGTATCCACACTTTTACCGTCTTTAATGGCACAGACACTGCAACCATTGCCCAGATGGGCAGAAACAATGCGCGAGGGTAAATTCTCCGCGCGTAAAATCCGGCCTGCTGTTTCGGCAATATAGTGATGATTGATACCATGAAACCCGAAGCGCCGCACGCCCAGTTGCTGACGCCAGGAAACAGGCACCGCATAGGTGTGGGCGATGGCAGGCAGTGTGCTGTGGAATGCGGTGTCGAACACGGCCACCTGAGGTAGTGCGGGAGACTGTTTCTCGCAGGCCTCTATGCCGGCAAGATTGGCGGGATTATGCAGTGGTGCAAATTCTATGTTGTCTTCAATCCGTTGCCGGGTATCGGGTGACAGGACCACGGCCTGGGTTGCCTGGTGTCCGCCATGCACCACGCGGTGGCCAACGGCCTGAATCGATTGCAATACGCCGGCCTGATCCAGACCGGCCAGAATTTTTTCGAGCGCGCAATGGTGATTCGCCGATGGCAGAGTGTCGCTGTGTTCGTTATCGTTGAGAGTGTAAGTCAGGCTGGCCTGCGCCGTACCGAGCCCGGAGGCTTGTCCATAGCAATCTGGCTGTGCGGCGTTTTCACGAAACACCGCAAATTTGACAGAAGAACTGCCACCATTGATGACGAGCACCGCATTACCTGACATAGCTATTACCCTGAATCCACTGTTGTCAGTATGGTAACAGCTATGCCACGGCAAGTTGAATCAGCAGAACCGATATGTTCCGCTGATTACGCAATGGGTGATTATTTGACGTGACTGCTTTCGTCTTTTTTCTTGTGCGAATCCTGATAGATGAATATCCCTATTCCCAGTAAAAACGCCAAGGTTCCACCCACTACAATAAGACCGGATATAACAACGTCATCTAAGAACATGGGACATGCCTCCTCTTCCATAGTTACTACTATAACAGCAGGAAAAGGAGGGGTATTGACTCACATCAAGGTGAATGCCTCTTCTTTGATCAAGGCTCCGGCACCATCAGTACGGCGTCCGCCACCACGGTGCCGTTGGCATTGAGGTTGGATAATTCAATGGTGTGAGTTCCGCTTTCAAACCAATACCTGCCCATGTCCATCCACTGGCCTTCGTTCTGCGTTTGATCAGCGGTTTGTTCCGTGATCAGCACGCTGCCGTCAAGCGGATTCTGATGGTGAATCCGGAACAGGGCATTAGTGGCGAAGTTCGGGCCATCCGGCCAGCGGGCGTAAACCCGATAGAAGCCTGCTTCATTGGTAGTGGGTGACCACACAAACACTTTTTCCGGGTCGTTTTCCGTGGCGTAGCGATAGTTCGTACCGTAGTAGCCCGCACGGTAGGTAGAGGGCCACCATTTACCAGTCCAGTCGGTTTCGTCCGTGTTGTCCACGATGATGGCGGCAGTGACGATCAATTCATCCGCTGCCTCTTTAACAGAATCGTAGCCGGTGGACAGGGTGTACTCGAAGGCGCCGTAAGGCACGATCCAGGAGCCACTGTAGATGCCATCGCCTGCCACTTCGTCGTCACCCAGGCCATCGTCATAGATATTAAAGGTTTCGCCGGTGGGTGATACGCTCACCGTAATGTGATCGGCACCGGATGGGGCTGCACAGTTAAAACTTTGCACCTGAATTTGCAGGGTTTCCGTTGGCAGGGCAATCATCTTGTCGGCTTGAGGGGATTGCCGGCGCGTGAATTGCTGGTTGGTGCAGGTGAGTGCGCCAACACCGTTGCTGTCCGCCAGTCGAACCAGGGCGCCGGATACGGTTTTTGTGCTACCGGCAGACAATTTTTTACCACTGCTCATCAACAGGCGTTTAATGGAAAACGCGTCCAGGTGCTGGGTACTGGCATTGGCTTTGAGCATGGCGATGATGCCTGAAACATAAGCGGTGGCCTGGGAGGAACCGTGGGTGACAACAAAGTCGGCGGCCTCCAAGGGAAAGATGGGGTAGGTCGGTGCGGTACTCAATATATCTTCACCGGGGGCCAGCAGGTCAACCGACCAGCGGCCATAGCTGCTGCCGCTCCAAAGTTCACCCTGATTGTTGGAGGCGGCCACTGAAATGATGTTGCTGTTTTCAAATGAGGCAGGATAGTAGGCCCGCTGGTGGGTGGCCTGATCAATGCTCCAGCTGTTGTTGCCCGCCGCCGCCACCACCGGAATGTCGGCGGCTTCCAACAGGTCCGCCAGTAAATACATTTCCGGCGTATCCAGCAGGTAATCCTCACCCACGGTGGGAAACAGCAGGCCATACAGGTTGATGAATTTCGACATGCCGCCGGAGGCGTTAATCACTGCAATGTTTACCCCTGCCTGCTTCAGATTGTAAAAGTACCAGAGGCATTCGCGAATGGCAGTCTCCTTTGCTGCCGGTACTGAAACCCCAGGCACCAAGGGCAGAACATCGTCTTCAATTTTTGCGGATTGACAGGTGGCAACCTGAATGTTGTCTTCCAATCCCGCCACACCCACGATGCCCCCATGATAGTCTGCGCTGGCATTGTTGCCCTCTGCCGCCATGACGCCGGCCATGTTGGTACCGTGGCCTGCTTCATTGTCGATGGGATCCCCCGCAGCTGCGTTCAACGAACCATCCGCATTCAGCCGCGGCACCAGAACACTGATACCGTGACAGTCATTCAGATACCCGTTTCCGTCGCCGTCGATGTTATCTTCACAACCATCATCGATGCCATTCAGGTTGTTGTCCGTGCCGGTGGCTTCACCGGGATTCATCCAGACTTTGTTGGCCAGATCCGGGTGATTGTAGTCGATGCCGGTATCAATGAGCGCGATCACCACTTTGTTTTGGCTGAGCCCGCTGGCAGGAACGAACGCGTTCCAGCCTTCTGCGGCGTTAATATCCATATCCTGTATACCCGGTGCGGTGTAACTGTTGCAGACGTAGTTGCCACCACTGATGTCCGGACGTTCAGCGCAGGTACCGGTTGCTGCGGCCTGTTCTGAACTCACGTTGGCGGGAACCGTCTCAGCGGTTCGGATGATGTTCTCCAAACCCCATAATTCGTGGGACAGCAAATCGTTGGTTTGTTGAACGGCAATGGAGGAATGGCTAAAGGTAATTGCAGAAATGGCACAGGTCGTTGCCATGACTTTGAACGTAATACTACTCATCGGTGAACCCCGTAATGATAACAACACTAATATCTCGGGAGCGGTACAGCAAACGGTACCGCTATAGTATTCAGAGTAGACTAAAAATTACCCATGACAGGAAACTTCAGTGAATTTCTCCCGATTGTCACAGGTTAAAAAAGTGATCACTATTTTTTTGGCACATTGAAGGAAGCGCGTCCGTTGTTGGCCGGTTGTTCCTCTTCCTGCTCATCGATGGGTTGCAGTGATAATTCAGACAGGCTTGGGCTGGGTTTGGCCTCTTCTTTGGTGTTTGCTGAAGGTGCGCCGGGTTGCGGTTTGTCGGCAGATGCCGCCGCCGGTGCAGTGGGTTTTTTCTCCGCAGTGTCATCCTGATTGTTGGGTTTTTCTTCCAGGGTAATGCGCAGGCGCAGGTTGTTTTTGGAGTCTGCGTTACGCAGTGCTTCTTCCATGGAGATTTTTTTCTGCTTATACAGTTTGTAGAGAGCAGTGTCGAACGTCTGCATGCCGGAGGCTTCCGACTTCAGCATGACTTCTTTTATCTCATCCACTTTACCCTGTTTTATCAGATCGCAAACACGCGGTGTACCCAACAAAATTTCGATGGCGGCCGCCCGCTTTCCATCCAGGGTAGGGATCAGCCGCTGCGAGACAAAACCCTGAATGTTCAGGGAAAGATCCAGAAAGAGTTGCTTGTGACGCTCTTCGGGAAAGAAGTTGATGATCCGGTCCAGTGCCTGGTTGGCGTTGTTGGCGTGCAGGGTGGAAATACACAGATGCCCGGTTTCAGCAAAGGCGATGGCTTGCTCCATTTGCTCTTGGGTACGGATCTCGCCGATCAGAATAACGTCCGGTGCCTGGCGCAGGGTGTTTTCAAGGGCGTCATCATAGCAGTTGGTGTCCATGCCCACCTCACGCTGGTTGACGATGGACATTTTATGCTGGTGCACAAATTCCACCGGATCTTCGATGGTAATGATGTGCCCGGCACTATTGCTGTTGCGGTAGTCAATCAGCGCCGCCAGCGATGTGGACTTGCCCGACCCGGTGCCACCCACGAACAGGACCAGGCCGCGCTTCTGCATGATCAGTTTGGGCAGGATTTCCGGCAAACCTAAATCCTTATAGTTGGGAATGTCGGTTTTTATGGCGCGGATAACCATCGAATATTGATTACGCTGCTTGAAGATGTTGACCCGAAAGCGTCCCACACCGGTTTCAGAAATGGCCAGGTTCATCTCCGGTTTGTGTTCGAATTCGGCACGTTGCTCCGCGGTCATGATGGAGTCAGCGATCTCCTTCACCCGACCCGGTGGCAGGGACTCTTTGGCGATGGGGGTCAGTTTGCCGTAGAACTTGGCACTGGGGGGCGCACCCGTGGTCAGATAGAGATCGGAGCCATCCCGCTCAGAGAAGTATTTGAGATAATCTAAGAATTCCATCGTCAACCTATGTGTTTGAAATGTGGAGCATTCTGAAAACTGTTTCAACAGTATAGACAAGGTGCAGGAGTCTGCTGCCCCTGGTGCTGCGGAAGGTGTTGAAGGGGGCGGTAGAGAGCGCGGTGAAGAGGGTAGGCAAGTGGTTCGATGTGTTATAGCGCAGGGCCTGAATATAACTGTTGGTTGTTTTACGCGGTTGACCCGGGTGACAGCGGGTATGGATTCCTGCACCGGAACCCCGCAATTGGAGATGCCCGCTGCCTACACAGCCGGACATCATAGCCGGACATTACAGCCGCATATGCAACTTAATATGAAGGTAAACCGCCAACGCAGCAGGTGGCGTAATAAACTGGCAAACCATAGGCTATGGATGGTTGCCCCGTAAGGCCGACACTTTCTCCTGCAACAGGGCTGCTGTCACCTGATCGGGGGCAATCGCATCACCGGCCACCAATTCGACTTTGGACCAGAACCGTCTGGGCATCCCGCTCAGCGCTTTGCTGTCTTTGTGACTAAAGAAGCTGCCCCACAAGCCTTTCAGCGCCATGGGTACAACGGGCACCGGATCTTTGCCGATGATCTTTTCGATGCCGGTTTTGAACTCGTCAATTGCCCCATCCTGAGTCAACTTGCCTTCCGGGAATATACACACCACTTCCTCCTCCCGCAGTTCTTGCGAAATGCGCCTGAACGCGTTTTCATAGGTTTGCGGATCCACTGATTTGGCGTGGATGGGAATGGTCTTGCCGGTGCGAAAAATAAAATTCAGCACCGGTAGATCGTAGATGGGTTTGAACATGACAAAGCGCACCGGACGTCGGCAGGCGCCGGCAATAATCAGTGCGTCCATGTAGGACACATGATTGCACACCAGCACACAGGGGCCCTCATCCGGTATTTTGTGCAGGTTGGTGTGGGTTACCCGATACATGGTGTGCGTAATAATCCAGATCAGGAACCGCATGGCGAATTCCGGAATGATGGTATAGATGAACCAGGCGACCACCGCATTCATAATGGCCAGCACCAGGAAGAATTCCGGAATATTCAGATCCAAAACCCCCAGCAACAGGACACCGGTTGCGGCGGATACCACCATAAAGAGCGCGTTCATGATGTTGATGGCGGCAATGATTCGGGAGCGGTGTTCCTCTGCGGAACGCGACTGCACCATGGCATACAGGGGTACGATATACAGTCCGCCGGAAAGCCCAACCATAACGAAGTCAAAAATCACCCGGTAATTCATGGGATTCGAGAGAAACTGGCCCACTTCGATCAGTTCATCACCGTGGGCCGGGGTGGTATGAAAGAACAGATCCAGTCCAAATACCGTCAACCCGATGGAACCCAAGGGCACCAGTCCCAGTTCGATTTTATGACCCGACAGACGCTCGCATAACAGCGAACCGGCAGCGATGCCGATGGAAAATGCCGACAACAGGGTCATCACCACGCTGGATGCGCCACCCAGGTCCACTTTGGTGTATTCATATATCTGGGTGAGGTACGCAGCACCCAGAAACCAGAACCAGGATATGCCCATAATGGCAAGAAACACTGCCTTGTTTTCACGGCTGAATTGAATCGTATGCCAGGTTTCGGTCACCGGATTAAATCGAATTTTCAGATCAGGGCTGGGGGCGTTTCCCGGCGGTATTTTCAGGCTGGTAGCAAACCCCAGCAGGGCAACCACCACCACGACGCAGGCCACAATCTGCGGCCCGGACGGCCAGTCGCTGAGGGCATTGGCCGCAATGGTGCCGATCAGGATGGCGATGAAGGTGCCGGTTTCCACCAGGGCGTTGCCCCCCACCAGCTCTTCGGCGCGCAGGTGCTGGGGGATGATGCTGTACTTGATGGGGCCAAAGAAGGTGGATTGAGTGCCCATCAGGAATAATAACAGCATCAAGCCCCAGGTTTGCAGATAGAGAAAACACACCGCTCCCAGCAGCATGATGATGATTTCGAGGCCCTTGATGTATCGAATCAGCAGGGATTTTTCATATTTGTCTGCCAGCTGCCCGGCCAGGGCGGAGAACAGAAAGAACGGCAATATAAACAGTAAGGCCCCCAGATTGTTCATCTTGGACAGCTCCATACCGGATTGCAGCACGCCGAAGGTCAGTAGCGCCAACAGGGAATTTTTAAACAGGTTATCATTGAACGCCCCGAAAAACTGAGTCCAGAAAAAGGGGGCAAAGCGCACCGTTTTCAGCAAGCTGAATTGGGATCGGGATTCGCTGTTCTGGTTCATGCCTTGCTTCCTTCCTGTATCCAGGCGCTTAAATAATGGGTGACCAGAGACTGCATCAGCGTTTGTGGTGTGGCGATGTTGTCGGAGTAGAGTTTATTGCCGATGTTCAGAATGCAAATGCCGTGTACGCTGCTCCACAGCGTGCGTGATGCCAGCTGAATCTGCTTTTTGTCACGGCCGGGGGCCAGCTCTCTGACGGCCCGTTCAATCAGCGAAAACAGGGCATCAATACGAGCCTGGTACCAGTCGGGCATGATGAAATCCCGTGGCAAAGTGTGCCGAAAGATGGCGGTCCATTGCTTTTCATGGCGCTGGCCAAAATCAAGATAGGTGTTGGCGATCCGGATAATCCGGGGTAACGCCCGGGGTTCGGCCTGATAGACTTTTTCCAGCTCGACCAGTAACTGGGTAAGGCTGAAGGCATTGGCATGCAGAATCAGTTCATGGATGTTTTCGAAGTTCTGGTACAGTGTGCCGACCGTGTAACCGATTTTCTGTGCCACTTTGCGGGCGCTGACCCCCTCCAGGCCTTCTTTGGCGATGAGGGTGCGGGTAGCATCGATGGCCATCCCCTGAATTTCTTCCCGTGTATGATCATTGCGACGAGCCATGTCGAGTCCTGTTTTATGGTAGAGGCGGGATATGCTTTCTGTTATTGTTTCAAAAGCATAATTGAACAACGTTTACCATTCAAGGAACTGGACTATGTCGGCAGACACGGTGGTACTGTTGCATGGCCTGGGTCGCAGCCCGCTGGCGATGATGGGGCTGGCGCGTTTTCTGAAGCGGCAGGGCTTTCACGTCATCAACCAGGGGTACGCCTCCAGAAGCGGTACGGTTGCGGAGTTGTGTCGCAACCTGATGCACGATCTGCTGCCGTCCCTACCCGCTACCGGACAGATTCATTTCGTGACCCATTCACTGGGTGGGATTCTGTTACGTTACGGGTTACAGCATTGGAATATCCATCCCGGGCGTTTGGGCCGTGCGGTGATGTTGGCGCCCCCTTCACAGGGCAGTGAGGTGGTGGATGTGCTGCGCCGCATTCCCCTGCTGCCGCGCATCATGGGGCCGGCGTTTCTGCAGTTGGGAACCGATGAATCCAGTGTGCCGCTGCAGCTGCTGTCCCGGGAGCAGAATCAGTTACCGCTGGACGTGGGGGTGATCGCCGGGCGTACCTCCTATGAACCCTGGTTTACACCTCTGTTCGGCGAGGACAACGATGGCAAAGTATCCGTGAGCCGCAGCCGGCATCCAGGCATGAAAGACTTCAGGGCACTGGCTGTGGGCCACACCTTCATCATGAATGACAAACGGGTACGGCAGCATATCGTGCATTTTTTGCGGTTGGGCCGATTCCTGTAGTATTAACCCGTGTAAATGGATTGAACGAGTGCTTATGGCAGTTGAGATCGAGCGTAAGTTTTTGGTAAGCAGTGACCGTTGGCGGTTCAACGAGGATGGCACGGCTATCCAGGGTACCCCTTTCCGCCAGGGCTATATTCCCAGCCAGGGGCTGGCCACGGTGCGGGTGCGGCTTGAGGGGGAAGAGGCCAGATTAACCATCAAAGGAGAAAACCAGGGCTTGGCACGGATGGAATTCGAATATCCGATTCCACTGGAGGATGCCCGGCAGATGCTGGATAGCCTGTGCCGGCGTCCACTGATCGAGAAAACCCGATACTGCCGCCCCGCAGCGGGTGTGATGTGGGAAATCGATGTGTTTGAGGGTGAAAACAGCGGCCTGGTGGTGGCGGAAGTGGAATTGGAATCCGAAGATCAGGTGGTGTCTTTGCCGGACTGGATCGGGCAGGAGGTTTCCGGTGATCCGCGCTACTATAATGTTAACCTGGTGGCGAACCCCTATAGCCGATGGCGCGATGACTGAGTTACACCCGGGGCCATAGACATCTGGAGCCATAGACATCTGGAGCCATAGACATCTGGAGCCATAGACATCCGGGAACATAGACATCGAGGACAGAGTAAAACAGGATCAGTGCAGGCCGGGGTTCGCAGGCCTAGAGCACGTCGATTTCAGGTAATTCCAGTTCGGTCAGGCAATTCAGTCCGCGTAACCCATCCTGATTGTTCGGATACAGCCGAACCTTGTACGGTGCGATTAACAAGGCTTTGCCATCGAGCAAGCCCACATAGCCGCCGCTGTAGGTACTGATGCAGCGTTGATTCTCGAATCGAATCTGCTGCTGTGGCGCGAGAGCACAAAAAGACAGCAAGCCGTTGCCTAACGGGTCACGCAGGGATAGCTGATCACGGTAACAGCCCAGTGCAGTGGGGGTTAAGGCAATGATCAGGCCATTGTGCAGCTTTACCAGTTCGCAAGGCTCATCATTGAGTGTTTCAATAAGGATTTCGGCAACAACGCTGTTGGACATATTACTATTCAACACCAGGTAACGATGACAAGTCTCATCATAACAGAATCAAGATCAAGCCAAATAAGAAATGACGACACCACGCTTACATGTTGCGATTGAACTGATTGAAGCCATCGGTGAATACCTGGATAGTATCGGCTTGTCTGCGGCTGATTTTTATCAGCAGCAGGGTTTTAATCCCGATGATGAAGCTGCCAATGGCTATGTGGATTTTGCGCTGTTTTCCACCCTGTTTGAGGCCGCAGCGAAGTTTTCAGGTGAAGCGTATATTGGTTTGAAAGTGGGGGAAAACTTTCTTGCCCGTCACTGGGGGCGCCTGGGGTATCTGATCATGGCCGGCGAGAACGGTATCGAAGGCATCCAGTATATCCAGCAGTTTGCCACCATCGTGACCAATGCCCTCAATATGAAATGGACGTCAGACAGTGAGACTTTGAGCTGTGAGTTCAGTCTGCAGGGAGGCACCTGCAGCCGACATGTGGTGGACTATTTTGTTTCCAGCAGTTTGTCGTTATCCCGTGCCACCACCAGCGATGAGACCCATTACCTGAGTGTTCGCTTTCAGCACGATGGTGGCCCAAGGCCGCATTTTTATGACCAGTTCCTGCAATCGCGCTGTTACTTCAATCAACCCTGCAACCAGATTACAGTGGATCTGGCCGGGCTGCAGCAAGTGTCGGCCTATCGTGATCCGCGGCTGAAGATCATTCTGGAGGAGCATGCCAGCCAGGTACTGCAATCGTTGGCGGCCACCGACGAGTTGGTGGAAACAGTTCAGCGTTACATTGTGGAAAATCTGCCCCATGGGGCGCCTACCCTGAAGCAGACCTGTGAATTTCTGCAGCAGAATGAGCGCAGCCTGCAGCGGGCGCTGGCCAAACAGGGCATTAACTTTCAGGAAATGGTGGATGATCTGCGTCGGCGCATGGCCCTGGAATACATCTGCAATGACTACAATTTTCTGGATATTGCCATGATGTTGGGGTACTCAGAGCAGAGCGCTTTTCATCGCGCATTCAAGCGCTGGACCGGCATGCCACCTTCAAAATACCGACGTAGCCTCAACCAGGATGGCGGCGAAAAAATGCCGGGCGAGGCGCCCGGCCAGCAGTAGGGTTATGCAAAGTCGGAATCAGTCTATCGGGGTCAATGTGCAGGGAAATCCATCTTTAGGAACCGCCAGCGGCACAATCTGAGTTGGCATTTCGTAGCCTTCAGCCACCGTCACGCGGTATTTTTTCAGAAACTGGAATAAGAACACCTTGGACTGGATTTCGGCAAAATTCAGCCCCAGACATTTGTGGTGACCACCACCAAAAGGCACCCACTGGTAGAAATGTTGTTTGTGCTCGGCCCGCTCCGGGCTAAAACGTTCGGGGTCGAACTTGTAGGGGGACGACCAGTATTCTTCCATGTAGTGGGTGTGTATCGGCACGACACCCACTGCTGCATTTTTGGGAATCCTGTAGCCCTGGAATTCGCAATCGTTGATGGCCCGCCTGGGTATGGTGGGCAGAGGTGGATGCATGCGCAGGGTTTCCCTGAACACCAAACTGGCTTTCTCCATATTTTCCAGATCATCGTAGGTCAGGTTGTCCACTCCCAGGGCCAGAATCTCTTGCCGTAATGTTTCCTGCCATTCCGGGTGCTTGGCCAGTCGATACACCAGAGAACACAGAGTGCTGGTGGTGGTGTCATGGGCGGCAAACAACAGAAAGATCATGTGATCAATCACTTCCTGGTCGGTCAGTTCCTCGTTGTTTTCGCCCCGCGAGTGACAGATCTGGGTAAAGAAATCGTTGTCCTGGCTGCGGCGCTTTGCGGCCACCAGAGAGCCGATGAACTGTTCCAGAAAACGTCGCCCCTTGATGCCGCGCCACCAGGTGGTACCGGGGATGGGAAGGCGCACTACCGCCAGGGAGGCATCCACCGCGGCGATAAAGGATTGGTTCACCCTGTTGGCTTCCTTGCCCATTTGAATGCCCAGAAACAGTTCAGCACCGGCGTTCAGCAACAGGTCCTTGATATGATCAAAGAACAACATGTTGCTGCCCTGGGGCCAATGGGCGATACCGTCGGCAAAGCGTGGATTCATTTTCTCGACATAGGCTTGCATGGCGGGCTTTTTGAAAGCGCCCTGCAATATTTTTCGATGTACCTTGTGGTTTTCGAAATCCCGCAGCATTAATCCGTTGGGGAATAGTTCTTCCAGAATGATGTCCCAGGCTTTCTTGCTGGAAAAGTTGTGATCAGCGTCTTTCAGAATGAATTCATTGGCATCCGGGCCGGTGAGAGTGATGACGTCCTGCATGACCGCGCGATAACGAAACACCGGGCCGTGCTTTTGCGCCATGCGCTCCACCAGGCCGGGAAAGTCCCGCAGAAACTCAAAGGTGAACCCCACCACCGGCAGGCCGTTTTCGCCCGGGATATGGGTTACCCTGGTGCTGGGTTTACGGGGTAGTCTGGATGCGGTTTCTGCAATAGTGCCCATTTGGATTCCTTTGTGGTGCCGGGAGTCGGCCATTTCTTGTAAGAATAGTTGAGGGGGCTGACAGACAAGGTGACGCCCCAGTCATTGCCTCGATTTAACCACAGCCCACAGTGGGCTGTTTTGACATCGCAGGGATGAGGGTGGCGGTTGCTGTCAATAGAGCATGAAATGGTTTAGGTTGGTGGCAGCAGCTTGCGGCGGGTGTAAGTTGTAATTGTGATAAGCGATGCCCTCAATTAGTATGAGGCTAAAACAGAACAATAAAAATGGAGTAGCAATATGAAGGGGCGGCCAACGGGGTGGTCACGGGGATTTTGTCGAGCTGTGTTATTCGGAGTGAGTGTTATGGGGGCCGGTGTCAGTGTGGCAGCCGGTGATCTGCAATCGGCCACCGATCGCCTGATTGTAAAATTCAAGACACCCTTATCCCAGGCTGAGCGCGCCAGCCCCAGGGCCTTGCAGCGCCTGCAGACTTTGGGTGTGTCCGGTATCGTGGGGCGGCCGATGGCCAATGGCGCTTATGTGGTGACCATGTCCGAGTCACGGCAACGGCAGGCATGGCTGGATGTGATGAATCAACTCAGTTTTGACCCGGATGTGGCCTATGTTGAGCCTGATCTGTTAATGGTGCCCACCGCAGACCCTTACTACGATTTCCAGTGGTATTTGCAGTCTCCTTTGTTTGGCATTAACGCAGACAACGCCTGGAACTTCAGTACCGGCAGTGGAGCGGTGATTGCGGTATTGGATACCGGAATACTTGCCCACCCGGATTTGATTGCCAATACGTTGGCTGGCTATGATTTTGTTTCCGACCTGTTTATGGCCAACGATGGCAATGGTCGGGATAACAACCCACTGGATCCGGGGGACGGGGTCACGGCGGGCGCCTGTGGTGGGGGGCAACCACAGCAGGATCGCTACAGCTCCTGGCATGGCAGTCATGTGGCCGGCATTGCGGCGGCGCCGGTGAACGGCATTGGTGTGACCGGTGTGGCCTATGATGCCGGTATTCTGCCGTTACGGGTGATGGGCCGTTGTGGTGGCTATACCTCTGATATTGTGGATGCCATTTACTGGGCCTCCGGCTACAACGTAGCGGACGTGCCACCCAATCCAACGCCGGCGGACGTGGTTAACCTGAGCCTCAGCAGCACCGTTACCGGCGCCTGTGGGCCTTCCTATTCCGAAGCCATCAATGCTGCCGTCGGCGCCGGTGTGATGGTGGTGACTTCGGCGGGAAACAGCAATGCCAATGCGAATGATTATGCGCCCGGTAACTGCGATGGTGTGATCAATGTGGCGGCCACTGATCGTTACGGAGATAAGGCACCGTATTCCAATACCGGCTCGGTGGTGGATCTGGCGGCTCCCGGCGGACGCCTGGTGGCTGGTGATGACCTGAGTGGCATTTGGTCCACGCTGAATTCGGGGCAGTTTGAGCCGGCAGTCAACAACTATCAGCCCTATCAAGGCACCAGTATGGCGGCACCCCAGGTAGCCGCAACCATCGCCTTGATGCGCAGCGCGGTGCCCGACGCCACCCCGGCGGAACTGGCGGCAGCACTGGTGGATACGACCCAGAATTTCATCGGCAACTGCGCAGGGTGCGGCAGCGGATTGCTGGATTCAGAGGAGGCGGTGAAACGGATTATGGGCCTGACGGTACCCAGTGCGGTAAGCGATTTGCGGGTGACGTTACAGGGTGACAATGGCAAGTACATTGAAGACGGCGACGGCACTGGCACCATTCAATACAAGGTGGTGATTACCAATGACGGGCCTGACCAGGCTGAAGATCTGGTGGCCAGTCATGTTTTTCCCGCGCAGGTGACGCTGGAAAGCCTGGCACCGCCCCCTGGGGTGATCTGTAACGTTACCGACTACACCTGCCGCTGGTCGGAACAACTGGCCGGGGAGTCATTAACGTTCACCATCAGGGTGCGAACGGCAAATGAAAACAAGATGGATTTTTCTGCCGGTGTAGACAGCGCGGATACGGATCCCGACAACAGTAACAATTACGTCACCAAGAAGTTTGGTGGTGGGATTGGTGTATTGGGTCTGTTGTTTGCTTTTGCGCTATTACGCCGCCGCGGCTGAGTGCAGATTACTGCAACTGCGGTGTGGCGGCAGTTGCAGCGGTTTTTGCCTTGTATCCTGAAAACAACCAACCATCAAAGCGCTCCAGCAGATGTGGCAGCATGATCAAATCGTACAGGAGTGCCACCAGGATAATGCTGGCCATTAACAGCGCGGTGGTTTGATTGGGCCCAAAGATCGACAGCGTCAACACCAGCATACCCAGGCTCAGTATCAAGGTTGTCAGCATTAATGCAGAGCCGACTTCTTCGAAGGTTTTCTCAATGCTGATTTGTGGCGGTAATCCGGATTCCCGGTAACCCAGATAACGCTTCAGAATGTGGATGGTGTCATCCACTACAATGCCCAGGCTAATACTTAGAGTGCCTGCGGCGGCGATGTCGATAATGCCGACGGTGCTGCCCCAGATGCCATAAACAATACCCGCGGGAAACAGATTGGGAATCAAGCACAGTATGCCGACACGCATGTTGCGCAGGAATAATCCGATCAGAATGGAAATGACCATGGCCGACAGCAGGCCGCCGATGAACATATTGCTGGTGAGCTGTTTGCCGATACTGGCAAATAAAACGGCATGGCCGGTGACGGATGCATTGATGTGTGGCGCGTTTTGTTGAAACCAGGTGTTGATGTTCTGCTCCAGCGCGATCAATTCTGAACTGCTCATACGGGGTATGCCCAGTGAAATCACGGCGGACTGAAAATGCTTATCCAGCCCCAGGCTTTGTGGTGAATTATCAGGTGAGGACATCTCGTACAGATTCCACAGGTCCGCCACTTCGGATGCGCTGGTAGGGGTTGCATTCCACTTAAGGCTGCCTTGATGTACGTGGCGTTTAAGCTGGGTCAGCACCGTCAGATAACTGTTGTGGTGAGCAACCTGCGGGTGCGCTTCCAGCCAGTTTTCAAACGCTTTAACGCTGCGAATAAAACCTTCGGCGTAGATTCCATCCCGGGTTTTGGAATCCAGTTGCACGCTGATCGGGTGATGCACGCCGAACGCCGCTTCCGACAGGTCGGTCGCCTGGATGATGGGGGAATCATCAGCAAAATAGTCCAATGGATCATTATGGTATTCGTTCAGAAACAGGCACGCGCACAGGGCCAGGCTGGCGCCGTAAAAAACACCGTAGTGCCACCCATTGAGCCCAC